>Ga0233369_1000067_pt1 | contig 52484 bp, 49 predicted proteins | sample ElkDunMinimDraft_26_FD_191537 | JGI IMG/M metagenome (GOLD analysis project Ga0233369, IMG submission 191537) | Fecal eukaryotic communites from dung pellets of Tule Elk in California, USA - Elk Dung D16 | ecosystem: Host-associated > Mammals > Digestive system > Large intestine > Fecal | place... | reverse complement strand
GACTACGCCGCCGTCCACGGTCTCTGGCTGCTCGACCGGACCAGCGGCGAGACGGTCTCGTACGACGCGATCGGCGTGCTCGGCCGGAGCGTCACGCTCCCCGGCACTCTGGGTGCCGGGCCGGTGCGGGCGTTCACCAAGAAGCTCCAGATCGCGCTCGACGAGGTCGACGGCGGCACGCGCCTGCGGGCACGGACGGCGCGGGTCCAGATCGACGTGACGGCACACCGCCCCGCCGGGCACGAGTCCCTCGGCGTGGTCGTCCCATGGACCGACCGCCTGTTCCAGTACACCGTCAAGGACGTCGCGCGTCCCGCGACCGGGACGCTGAGCGTCGACGGCGTCACGGTCGAGATCCCCGCCGGCGAGTCCTGGGCGACCCTCGACCACGGCCGAGGCCGTTGGCCGTACGCGGTCCGCTGGAACTGGGGCGCCGGGTCCGGGCGCACGGACGGTCGCCTGATCGGGCTGCAGGTCGGTGGCAGGTGGACCGACGGCACCGGGTCGGTCGAGAACGCCCTGGTCGTCGACGGGCACCTCTCCAAGATCAGCGAGGAGCTGGTCTGGACGTACGACAGCGACGACTGGATGGCGCCGTGGCGCGTCACCGGTGACACCGTCGACCTGACCTTCGTGCCGTTCCATCTCAAGGAGTCCGTCACCGACCTCAAGGTGTTCTCGTCTCGGACGCACCAGTGCTTCGGCCACTGGAGCGGGGGCGTCCAGGACGACACGGGCACGTGGGTGCGGATCGACGGCCTCGTCGGCTGGGCGGAGGACGTCAGCAACCGCTGGTGACGGTGCTCCTCCTGTCACATCCCGTTCCGCTCCGGGGTCTTGATGACGAAGGCGCAGCTCGGAGATGAGAGGTGAGTGACATGCGCGTGTTCGTCGCAGGGGGAACCGGAGTGATCGGGCGGCACCTGGTGCCGCAGCTCGTCGCGCGAGGCCATCAGGTGACGGCGACGACGACCAGTCCGGACAAGCTCGGGGTGCTCAAGGAGCTGGGTGCCGACGCGGTCGTCATGGACGGGTTGGACGCGGCGTCGGTCGACGACGCCGTCGCCGGAGCCCACGCGGACGCGGTCGTGCACCAGATGACCGCGATCGCCGGCAAGCCGGACATCAAGCACATGGACACGTGGTTCGCGACCACCAACCGGCTGCGTACGGAGGGGACCGACCACCTCCTCGCGGCGGTCGTGCGGCACGGCGTCCCGTACGTCGCCGCACAGAGCTACGGCAGCTGGAACGGCATCCGCGAGGGCGGCTGGGTCAAGACCGAGGAGGACCCGCTCGACATGTTCGAGGGCACGCCCGCCAACGTCGGCATGCGAGCGATCCGCCACGTCGAGGAGAGCGTCCTCGCCGTCGGCGGGGCAGCCCTGAGGTACGGCGGCCTGTACGGTCCCGGCGCCACCGACGACCAGGTCGAGCTGATCCGCAAGCGGCAGTTCCCGCTGGTCGGGCGCAGCGCCGGCTACTCCTCGTGGGTCCACCTCGCCGACGCCGCGAGCGCGACCGTCCTCGCCGTGGAGCAGCAGGCGCGCGGGGTCTTCAACATCGCGGACGACGAACCGGCCCCGGCCAGCGAGTGGCTTCCCCATCTCGCGAGGTGCGCCGGTGCGAAGCCACCGATGCGTGTCCCGGTCTGGCTCGCACGGCTGATGGCCGGCGACGTGGCGGTGACGATGATGACGGAGGGGCGCGCCTTCTCCAACGCCAAGGCGAAGCGCAAGCTCGGCTGGGAGCTCCGCTACCCGTCGTGGCGCCAGGGATTCGCCGAGGACCTGGCATGAACGTCCGGGAGCGGGTCCGGAGGCGGCGGTGAGGTGCCTGGTTCGTCGGACACGGCGGTCGGCACGCCCCTAGAGTGCGCTCTGACACTCTCCCGCTCGAAGGACCGTTGCCGCGATGCTGCCCTCCCCTCTCCGCGTCGGACGCACGGTCGCGGTCCTCGCCGCCACGCTCGCCGTCGTCGCGACCGCTCTGCCCTCGGCCGTCGCCGACGACCCGGGCAGTGACTCCCTCGTCAAGCCACCGCGTCCGGCCCCTGAGCCGAGGGTGTCGCGTACGGACGACCGCGCAGCGGGGCTCGTCGTCACGTACGCGACGCCGCAGGCGAGGACGCGGCGTGCTGCCGCCGTCCACCAGGTCGCTCGGGCCGCCACCGACGACGCGGTGACCAGCGTGCCGGTCGCGGCCGACACGTCGGCCGTGCGGTTCGACGCGCCCGTGCCGCTCGCCGAGGCACAGGACGCGGCAGAGGAGGTCGCCGCGCTTCCTGGTGTGGTCTCCGTGGTCCCCGACCGCTACCGCACGATCTCGGCCGTGCCGCCCGTACGGCCGAACGACGCGCTCTTCAGCCACCAGTGGGCGCTGTGGGACACCCGCACGGGAACTCCGGTCGACGGGGACGGGAACGCCGTCGGCCCGCCGATGCCGGACGGCGGGTACGGCACGCACGCACCGGCGCTGTGGCGCGCCACCGTGGGCAGTCCGTCGGTCGTCGTCGCCGTCGTCGACACCGGGAGCACCCCGCACCCGGATCTGGACGCGGGCACGGTCGCCGGGTACGACATGATCTCCGACTCCTCCGTCGCCCGGGACAGCAACGGAAGGGACGTGAACCCGACCGACGTGGGTGACTGGTCTCCGAACGGGCTGTGCCAGGGCGAGACGTACCCCAGCAGCTGGCACGGGACGCACGTGGCGGGGATCGTCGCCGCCCGCGCCGACAACCGCGTCGGTGTCGTCGGGAACGCACCCGGCGTGAAGATCCAGCACGTGCGGGCCCTCGGTGCGTGCGGTGGGGTCGACTCCGACGTCCTCGCCGCGATCACGTGGGCCTCGGGCGGCACGGTGCCCGGGCTCCCGGCCAACCCGACTCCGGCCAAGGTCATCAACCTCTCCCTCGGAGGACCGTCCGACGTGTGCCCTGCGTCGTACGTCGACGTGATCGCGGCGGCACGGGCCCGTGGCTCGGTCGTCGTGGCCGCGGCCGGCAACGAGGACGACGACGCCGATCTCGTGGTCCCCGCGAGCTGCCCCGGTGTCGTCAGCGTGACCGGCACGGACGAGTGGGGGCAGCGCGCGTCGTTCGCCAACACCGGGTCCACGGTCGATCTCGCCGCGCCGTCCGGCGACTTCGCCGACGGGTACCGCGCCGTCCTCTCGACGGTCAACTCGGGCGAGACGACCGCCGAGGAGCCGGCGTACGCCGAGTACGCCGGGACAAGCATGGCCGCACCGGCCGTGTCGGCGGCCGCTGCGCTGCTCCTGTCGGTGAACGCACGGCAGAGCCCTGCGCAGGTCGAGGCCGGCTTGCGGAACGCCACCCGCCGTTTCCCCTCCTACCCGCCGGGAGACGGCCCGGACTTCAACTGCACCGACCTCGACTGCGGCCGCGGGATGCTCGACCTCTCCTTCGTCCAGGCGCCGATCGGTGCGCCGCGGATCGCCGGCACGGCTCGCGTCGGGAACGTCGTCCATCCCACAGGGTGGGGCTGGACCGGCTCCACCACCGTGGGCTTCCGCTGGCTGCGCGACGGCGTCGCGATCGCCGGCGCCACGGCACCGGCGTACACGGTCCAGCCTGCCGACGTCGGGCGGCGGCTGTCGGTGCGCATGACGCCCGAGCATGCGACCGCGCCGGTCGTCGGCGTCGTGCGGACGAGCGCTTCGACCGGCCCGGTCCCTCGGATGGGATCCCGGATCACCGCCCGCAGCAGCAAGACACGGGCGCGGTACGGCCGGAGCCGCATCAGGCTGACGGCCAAGGTCTCGGTGTCGCCGGGGTCCCCGGCCGGGACCGTGGTCTTCCGGGACGGCAGCAAGGTCCTCAAGAAGGTGAAGGTCCGCAACGGGAAGGCGACGTACACGCTCGGCAAGCGGAGGCTGAAGCCCGGAAAGCACCGGCTCAGCGCCACCTTCGTCCCGTCCTCGGGCCGGTACGAGCGGTCCAGGACCGGTCCTCGTGCGCTGCTGATCCGCGTCGTGCGCTGACGTCGGGACCGTCCTGACGCGCACAGCGACCGACGACGCGTATCATCGACTGCGCAGCTATCCGGAAGCCCGCACGAGGACGACGCCGCCCACCTTCTCTTTCGAGAGGTGACCAGCGTCCCTCCCTGAGGATCGCTCAGGCGGTCGCTCACACGCTGGGGCGCAGGCATCGGAGACGGAACGGCCGTCTCCCCTGTGTCTCGGCCCGGTGATCCGGCTTGCAGTCGTGGTGCTCCAGCACCCCGACAGGCGTACCGAATCCGAGGAGGATCGTTGGCCCGACCGGCCCAGCGTCGACCGGACCCCCGCCGCAAGGGGGGTTCGCGCCGCCAGCAGCGCGACCGCACCAACGACGCCGACAACGTCGGCATCCTGCCTCTGCTCGCGCAAGCCGTCCGCGAGGTCGAGCGTGGCGTGCAGCGTGGCGCTGCGTCGTCCTCGACCCGGACGATGTTCCAGGTCATCGCCCTTCTGGTCCGCGAGGAGCGCAACCGCGTCAAGACCGAGGCGATGCCCGAGGCTCGCCGCACCGAGCAGCTCAAGCGCCTCGACGGCATCGCGACGATCCTCGCGACGACCGCGGCGCGCGATCCTTCCCTCTTCTCGCTCCTCGCCGACGACGCCGTGGTCTCCCCTGCCGCCACCCGGCTCCGCCGCGAGATGCTGGTCGCCGCGGGGCTCGAGGTCGAGGACGAGCCCGAGCCCGAGCCTGAGGCGGCAACGCCGAGCCAGGCCTCCGAGAAGCAGGTCCGGCCCCAGTCGGTGGTCTCCCGCCAGCTCGCCAACCCGTTCCTCACCCCTGACTTCACCGCCGCCGCTGCGACCCCGCGGCCTCGTACGGGACGGCTGGCCAACTGGGAGCTGATCGAGCCCCTGCTCCGCTCCTTCGAGCGGGGCGGTCCCGCGTCGAGCATGGACCTGCCGACGCCGTTGTCCTTGCTGACGCGGGACGGACGCGAGCTGATGCCGCACCAGGCACAGCTGGTGGCCTCGGCTGCCGAGGGGCACCGCACGTTCCTGCTCGCCGACGAGCCGGGCCTCGGCAAGACCGCGCAGGCGCTGCTCGCGGCGCAGGCCGCCGACGCGTACCCCCTCCTCGTGGTCGCCCCCAACGTGGTCAAGATCAACTGGGCACGCGAGGCCGGACTCTGGACGCCACGGCGCAGCGCCACCGTCATCCACGGTGACGGCACCACGATCGACGGGTTCGCCGACATCGTCGTCGTCAACTACGAGGTCCTCGACCGTCACATCGGCTGGCTCGGCGAGCACGGCTTCCGCGGGATGGTGGTCGACGAGGCCCACTTCATCAAGAACCGCAAGTCCCAGCGCTCCCAGCACGCGCTCGAGCTGTCCGAGCGGATCCGCTCCCGCACCCTCAACCCGCTCCTGATGGCGCTGACCGGCACCCCGCTGATCAACGACATCGAAGACTTCCGCGCGATCTGGCAGTTCCTCGGCTGGATCGACGACCGCAAGCCCCGGGCGCAGCTGATGGCGGCGCTGGAGGAGACGGGCCTGTCCCCCGGCGAACCGGGCTTCTACGCCGCGGCACGCCGGTGCGTCGTCGACCTCGGCATCGTCCGCCGTCGCAAGATCGACGTCGCCGCCGACATCCCGGCACGGCGCATCGCCGACATCCCCGTCGAGCTCGACGACGAGACCGGGCGTTCGATCCGTGAGGCCGAGCGGGTGCTCGCCCGCCGGATGGTCGCCAGGTACGACAACGCGCTCGAGCACCGTACGGCCGGCAAGGTCGTCGACGGGATCGATCGGGAGCTCGTGCGCCTGGTCGCCAAGTGGGAGCGCGAGGAGGACACGAACGAGAGCGGCAACGTCTTCGGGATGATGCGCCGCATCGGTCTCGCGAAGGCCGGCCTCGCCGCCGACTACACCGCGCAGCTCGCGCGCAGCGTCGGCAAGGTGGTCTTCTTCGCCAAGCACCTCGACGTCATGGACGTCGCCGAGGAGACGCTGGCCAAGCGCGGCCTGCGCTACTCCACGATCCGCGGCGACCAGACGGCGACGCAGCGTCAGCGCGACATCGACGCGTTCGTCAACGACCCCGAGGTCGCGGTGATCGTCTGCTCGCTCACGGCTGCCGGCGTCGGCGTCAACCTCCAGGTCGCCTCCAACGTCGTGCTCGCCGAGCTGTCGTGGACCGACGCCGAGCAGACCCAGGCGATCGACCGGGTCCACCGCATCGGTCAGGCCGAGCCGGTCACCGCGTGGCGGATCATCGGCGCGCAGACCATCGATGCGAAGGTCGCCGAGCTGATCGACCTCAAGGCCGCCCTCGCCGCGCAGGCGCTCGACGGTGCCGCGGTCGACGAGAAGACCTCGGCCGACGTCCAGCTCGAGGCTCTGGTCGGGCTGCTCACCGACGCGCTGGTCGAGCGCGGGGACTGACGCCCCGGTGCGGCCCGGCCCTCGTCAGCGAGGGTCGGGCTGCCTCTCCAGCTCACCGGGTCGCCACGTCTTGTCGAACCACGGCTCGAGCGGGCCGTACAGGCGCAGCACCGGGAACCAGCTCTTGCCCGGCACCGTCTGGACCCAGCTCGCCTCGCGTCCCTCGGGTGCTGTCGGCCCGAACCACAGCGTGACCGAGCCGTCGTCGTCGGCGGGGACCGCCTCACCGAGGCTCATCACGCTCGGGTGCGGGTCGTCGGTCTGGAGCAACGAGCGGGTCTGCGTGTCGTAGACGTCGACCGCCCAGAAGTTCTTGGCGGGCGGGTCCGCGGGCAGCGTGAGCGAGTACGTCCTCGCGCCGTCCAGCACCTCCCCGTCCGCATCGTGCGCGGTGTACGCGTACGCGGAGCCGGCCCCGACCTGCGCGTGCGCCATCGCGGGGGTGATGACGGTCGCGAAGTAGTGGAACTGCGTGCGGGCGTCGAGGAGGCGGGCGCCGTCGCGGAGGAACTCGTAGCTGCCCCCGAGGAAGGCGGACAACCAGGACGACCCCTCGTACAGGTAGGCGTCGGGGTCGCGCGGCGTGTACACGAGGGCGCGGCTGATCGCGGCCCCCGTCTGTGCGGCCTGCCCGAGGACGCGACGCAGCCGGTCGTCGGGGGCGAAGGGCCGGCCGTGGACGATGCCGAGCGCGGCGAGCTGCCCGGCACGCTCCGGGTCGAGCGCGGTGGTCGGCTCCTCCTGCACCAGCGTGTCGACCTCCTCGTAGAACGACACGTCGTTGGCGTGGACGGTGTTGAAGGCGAGATCGGCGAGGTTGACGAACTCCATCGCCGGCGGGTCGTCGGCCGCCGCCAGCGGGTACACCTTCGTCTCCTTGATCGCCGGCACGCCGCCGAGCGCCCGGAAGACGACCCAGTTCGTGAACGTCGGCGTACGGAAGACGAAGTAGCCCTCGGGCTCCTCGCCCTCGAAGTCCGGCGGCAGGAAGAGGTAGCGGCCACCCTCGCCCTGGTCGGGACCGGCGATCCCCATGTCGGCGACGTAGCGGAACCAGAAGTCATCGACGACGCAGAGCGACTGCTTCGGCGGCTCGATGACGATCGGGCCGTGCGCCCGCAGGTCGAAGAACATCGTCCCGTACGTCGTCTCGGTGTTGGGCGTGAGGAAGAAGCTCCCCGAGTTGGCGCGAGGGTCGGTGTACGCGAGCTGGTGCGGCTCGGTGACCCCGATGCTGCGGAACCCCCGTCTCATCGCGGCCAGCGAGGCACCCGGCACGGCGTTGAGGAACACCTCGACGCCACGGAGGAAGTCGAGCGCGTCGTACAGCCGGTCGACGGAGTCGCCGACGGGGACGCCGTCGAAGAGCGTGAACTCCCCCAACGGCGTCGTGACGTCCGACGGCGTGCTGACCGCCTCGAGTGCCCGGGCGAGCGCGGGGTGCCCCGGGCTCCTTCGCTCGTCAGTCACGGTGGCCCCTCGGTGCTCGGCGGCGTGGTCTGCCCGTGAGGCTAGTGGGTTCGCACGCGGCTCGCCGGAATCTGTCGCGCCCTCATCCGTCGTCGGGCTCGGGCAGGAGGATCGTCGCGAGGTTCACCCGCCGCTTGCCCGTGCCGTCGTCGGAGAGGTACGGCGCAAGGAGCTCGCCGAGCCCGGCCTGGATCGCGGCGAGGTCCTCGGACGTCACGTACAACGGTCCCCGGCCGAATCCCAGGTAGTCGCGCACGTTCGGGTCAGGGTGGTCGACGACGCGGTCGAAGCTCGCGCCCACGTCGCCGAGGAAGACGAGGAAGGCCGCCCGGAGCTGCGCCGAGCTCATCGCGCGGAGCTCGGCCTGGTCGACGTGCGCGAGCTGGTCTCCGAGGGCGAGGGTGCGCTCGACCGCGCCCCGTACCCGCCGCTCCCCCACGACCTCCAGGATCCCGGCGTCGACGAGCGTCGCGACGTGGCGGTAGAGCGTCGCCTGGGTGACGTCCGGCATGGCTTCGCGCAGCTGCGCGGTCGTCAGTCGGCGTCCCCCGAGCTGCTGAACGATCCTCAGCCGCACGGGGTGCATCACCACGTCGGCGATCGTCGGCGCACGCTCCGGCATCGCGCCACTCCCCTTCATTGTTCTCATCATGATAATGTTCCCACTGCCAGATTGATTCTAGATCCACGGAGGACGTTCATGACGCACATCCACGCCGACGCCGCAGGGATCCACGTACGCTTTCCCGGCTGGGAGCGGTTCATGGCCGGGCGCTCGAGCTTCGACGCCGCACCCGACGCGATCACGGACGTCACGGTCGAGCCCGGCTGGAGCTCGGAGATCCTCGGGGCCCGCTCCGGGCTCGTCGTCTCCGGCTACCTCAAGCTGGGGACGTTCCGCCATCCGTTCGGGATGCGCCGCCTCGTGGCGATGCGACGCGGGGAGCCGCTGCTGCGCGTCGCGCTGGACCGCAGCGCCACGAGGTTCGACGAGCTCCTCCTCAGCACGCCCGACGCCTCCGAGATCGCCCGCACGCTCGAGGCGACTGCGCGACGCTGACGTCGTTACGCTGAACCGCCTGGCCGGGCACGAGCAGGTGGCCGGTGTCCTGCTCGACCACGGCGCCGATCCCGCCCCGTCACGGGCGACGCTAGATCGCCGCTTCCGGCCCCAGCCGCCGCCACAGCGTCGCCCACTGCTCCGGCGCGAGGTCGCGCGGCAGTGCGGATGGCCTCGCCGCCGCCTCGGCCACGGCACGTCGGACGTCTCTCGCCGGCCTTCCGCTCGCCCGTACGAGGATCTGCTCGATCCCTCTCCCCCGACCCGTGAACGTGACGCGGACGAAGCGGTCGTACGCCGAACGTTCGCGCGCGGGCACGAGCGGACGCTCGCGACGGGTGACGGTGAGGATGCCGCCGTCGACGCTCGGCGCCGGCGTGAAATGACGTGCGGGAACGCGCTGGTGCAGGGCGAACGTGAACCACGGTGCGCTCTGCGCCGTCATCATCGTGCTGCCGCCCACACCCGCACGCTTGCGCGCGACCTCCCACTGCGTGAGAAGCACGGCGTGCCGCCAGCCGGCGGAGCGCAGGAGGCGCCGGAGGATCGGTGTCGTGAGGTGGAACGGGATGTTGCCGACGACCACGGGGCGGTCCAGGCGGACGTCGAGGGCATCGGCGTGACGGACCGTCACCGCAGGAAGTCGCGAGCGCAGGCGCTCGACCCGCCGCCGGTCGAGGTCGACGGCGGTCAGCTCCCGGCCCAGGCGGGCGAGCGGGTGAGTGAGGGCGCCGTCGCCGCAGCCGACCTCGAGGATGGGCCCGTCGGTGGCGCGGACGAGGTCCACGATCTGGTTGATCGTCGGACGGTGGTGGAGGAAGTTCTGGCCGAGCTCGTGCCGGCCGCCGTAAGGGTGTCGTGATCGCATGAGAGCGCTCCAACCGGAAGGAGGTGGAGCACCCGGAGGCGGGTGAGTGGTGCGACGCGCTGCCGGGTGCGGGGCATCCGGAGGACGGCGTGGTCGAGCGGGGCCGACGCGCCGTCAGACGAGGCGGGTGCGCGCCATGGCGCAGGCGGGCCCGAAGGAGAGCTTCATGGCCGCCACCCTAGGACGCGCGCACTGCGCACGTCACCCGGATAACCCGGCACGCTCGTAGAGTCGTCGCATGGGGGACGTGACCGAGGGCCGATTCACCGCAGGGATGCACTACCTGAAGGTGGGCCAGGGACCACCGCTCCTCGCGGCGACCGGTCTCACCCCCGAGCACGTGAATCCCACCGGCTTGTCGCGACGGATGTCGCTCGCGTGGGCGGCCCCGTACGCCGAGCACTTCACCGTCTACCTGACCAGCCGCCGGCCGGCCCTCGAGCCGGGAACGACCGTCTCCGACATCGCGGCCGACTACGCCCACGCGATCGAGCACGACCTCGGCGAGCCGGTGATGGTCCACGGCACGTCCACGGGCGGGTCCGTCGCCCTCCAGCTCGCCGCGGACTCCCCCGGGCTGGTGACCCGCATGGTCGTGGCCTCGTCGGCGTACCGGCTGTCGCCCCATGGTCGGCACGTCCAGTCCGAGATCGCGCGTCTGATCGGTGAGGGGGATCCTCGCCGTGCGGCGGCGGTCCTCATGGCGGCGCTGGCTCCCCGGCCGCTGCGGTCTCCGGCGCGCGGCGTCGGGTGGCTCGCCGGACGCGTCCTCGCCCCGGGCGACAGCGCCGACATGCTCGCGACGATCGAGGCCGAGGACGCGTTCGACGTCGAGGCCCGGCTCCCGGACATCCAGGCCCCGACGCTCGTGCTCGGCGGCGCGGAGGACCCGTTCTACTCCGAGGAGCTGTTCCGCGGCACGGCGGCGGGCATCCCGCGCGGACGCGCCGTCGTGTTCCGCGGCAGGTCCCACACGTACCCCGCCGGCAAGGTCCCCTCGGCGATCGGGCTGGGCTTCCTGCTGGCCTGAGAGGGCCGCGCCCGTACGCTCAGCGGCCCAGGCCGGACTCGATCGCGAACACGACCAGCTGAGCGCGGTCGCGCGCCTGCAGCTTGACCATCGCGCGGCTGACATGGGTACGCACGGTGTCGGGGCTGACGACGAGCGCCTCGGCGATCTCGTGGTTGGAGCGGCCGGTGGCGACCCAGCCGAGGATCTCGCGCTCCCGCTCCGTGAGGTCCCCCAGGCGCGGATGCGGGCGGGCGGCGGCCGGCCCGCCGCTGAACCGTTCGATCACGGTCCGTGTCACCGACGGCGCCAGCAGCGACCCGCCCGTGGCGACCACGCGGATGCCGTCGAGGAGGGCGGCCGGCTCGGCGTCCTTGAGGAGGAAGCCGCTCGCCCCGTGCCGCAGTGCCTCGAAGACGTACTCGTCGAGCTCGAAGGTCGTCAGCATCACGACCCGCACCGCGTCCAGCGCCGCGTCACCGCTCACCTCGGCGAGCAGCGCCAGCCCGTCGAGGACCGGCATCCGGATGTCGCACAGCACCACGTCCGGAACGGTCCGGCGGACCAGCGCGAGCCCGTCCCGCCCGTCGGCGGCCTCGCCCACGAGGATGAGGTCGGGCTCGGACTCGACGAGCGTGGCGAGGCCCATCCTCACGAGTGGCTGGTCGTCGACCAGCGCCACCCTGATCACGGCTGCTCCGGGATCGTGGCCCGGACGCGGAACCCGGGCCCGTCGGCCGGACCGACCTCGAGAACGCCGCCGACGTCACCGACCCGTGTCCGCATGCCCGAGATACCCATGCCCTCATCCTGGCCGGACGTCGGACCACCGCGGCCGTCGTCGGTCACGGTGAGCGTGAGCGCGCCGCCCGAGCGGGAGACGTCGACCACCGCTCGGGTCGCTGCCGCGTGCCGCAGGACGTTCGTGAGCGCCTCCTGGGTGATCGCGTACGCCACCTCGCCGACCCGGCCGTCGACCTCGTGGACGTCCCCGGTCCGGGCGACGTCCAGCCCACCCGCGCGGACGCGGTCGAGCAGCGCGTCGAGGTCGTCGATGCCTCGGGCGGGTCGGCGTACGGCCTCGTCGCCCGACATCCGTCCGAGCTCGGCACGCAGCGCGTCGAGAGACTCGCGGCTCGTCGCGCGGATCGCCTCCAGGCTCTCGCGCGCCGTGTCCGGGTCACGGTCGAGCACGTGCAGCGCGACGCCGGCCTGCATCGCGATCACCGCGAGCCCGTGGCCGACCCCGTCGTGCAGGTCCTGTGCCATCCGGAGCTGTTCCTCGGTCGCAGCGCGGGCGGTCCGGTCCGCCCGTGAGGCCTCGAGCTGGCTCACGGCGGTGGCGACGCCGCCGGCCGCGGCGACCACGGCGAGCAGTCCGACGGCCTGCCACACCTCCTGCGTCCACTCCCCGTCCGTGACGAGCATGCGGAGGACGAGCGTGGCCGCCGCGAGGAGGGCGGCGCCGGCGGCCCAGGGCACCCACCGGTACGACGTCGCCCGCAGCACGGTCACGAACGTCACCGTCGGGAGCGCCAGGAAGATCGGCCCGTCCGCGAATCCCGCGCCGAAGTAGACCGCCGTGCAGACACCGCTGGCGGCGACGGCCACCTCGGGCCGCCACGGGAGCACGGCCGGAAGGACGGCGAGCACCGCGACGATCACCGCGCCCACCACCGCCCCGTGGCCGGGGTCGACGTCGCGGTTGGCCGCGAAGGTCCCGAGCAGCACGACGGCCACCATCGCCCACCAGCCATGGGCGTTCGCCAGGACGCTGCGCCGGTCGCTCACGGGCCGAGGATAGACCGCGCCGAGGCCCGCGGCGTACGACCACGCGAGGCTCGCGCGTACGCAGATCCACGTACGGCGGAGCCGCGCCGAGGCGGACGCCTCCAGGGCCTCAGGACGCGACCGTGGACCCATGAACGATCTGGTGGTGCAGACAGACGGGCTGACCAAGAGGTACGGCGAGCGACTCGCCGTGGACTCGGTCAGCATGACCGTACGACGGGGCGAGGTCTACGGATTCCTCGGCCCGAACGGGGCCGGCAAGACGACGACCCTGCGGATGATGCTCGGACTGATCCGGCCCTCGGCCGGGACGGTGAGCGTCCTCGGGCGGCCTGCGGGACGCCCTGACGTGATCGCCCGGGTTGGCGCGCTCGTGGAGGGACCGGGTTTCTTCCCCTACCTCTCCGGGCGCGACAACCTGCGGACGATGGCCCGCTACCGCGATCTCGGCGACCACGCCGTCGACGCGGCGCTGGAGCGCGTCGACCTCACAGACCGTGCAGGCGACAGGTTCAAGGCGTACTCGCTCGGCATGAAGCAGCGCCTCGGTGTCGCCTCCGCCCTCCTGGGCGACCCGGAGCTGATCGTGCTCGACGAGCCGACCAACGGACTCGACCCGGCGGGCATGGCCGACATGCGCGCGCTCGTCGTGTCGCTGGCCCGCGGCGGTCAGACCGTGCTGCTGTCCAGCCACCTCCTCACCGAGGTGCAGGAGATCTGCGACCGTGTCGGCGTCATCAACGGCGGCCGGCTGCTGCGCGAGGCGAGGGTCGACGAGCTGCGCGGCGAGGCGACCCTGCGGGTGCGTGCGACGCCGGAGGACGCGGCGATCGCCGTGGCGATGCGCGTGGCGGGTGAGAACGCCGTCAGCCGGACGCCGCTCGGGCTCGAGCTGGAGCTGGCCGCCGAGGCCGCCCCCGCACTCGTCCGCGACCTGGTCGCGGCAGGTGTCGACGTGCACGAGGTGTCCCCCACCGAACGCAGTCTCGAGGAGGTCTTCTTCGAGATGACCACCGAGGCTCCGACGACGAAGGAGAAGGTGGCATGACCACGCTGATCGACAACCCGGTCCTCCGCAGCACGCGGGCGGAGGTCCTCCGGCTGCGCAGGTGGCCCGCCGTGTGGGTGCTCGTGGCCGTCTGGATCGCTCTCGCCCTGGTGTTCGGGTACCTCTTCCCGTACCTGTCGTACCGGACGGGCGACCTCAGCTTCGCCGGCGACGGCGACACGCGCGCACAGCTGCTCGTCGAGATGCTGCCCGCCGCGATCCCCACCGTGCTCGTCCAGGGACTGCCGATGTTCGGCGGCGCGCTGGCGCTGGTGCTCGGCGCGATCGTGGCCGGCAACGGCTACGGGTGGGGCACCTGGAAGACGGTCTTCACCCAGGGTCCGTCCCGCCCTGCCACGGTCGGCGGCTCGTTGGTCGCGCTCACGCTCGCCGTCCTCGGCAGCCTCGCGCTGACGCTGGTGCTCTTCCTCGGGGTCTCGCTCCTCGTCGCCGGCACCGAGTCGCAGGCGGTCACGTGGCCGTCGGCCGGCGCGATGCTGGAGTCATTCGGCGGCGGGTTCCTGGTGCTCGAGATGTGGGCCCTGCTCGGCTTCGCGCTCGGGACCGTGGCTCGAGGTCCGGCGCTCGCCGTCGGTCTCGGGCTGGTCTGGGCTCTCGTCGTCGAGAACCTCCTGCGCGGCGTCGGCGCACTGCTGGGCCCGGTCGAGGCGGTCACCGAGGTGCTGCCCGGGACGGCCGGCGGATCGCTGGTCGGAGCCCTCGTCGACGTCTCGTCCAACCCGAACGAGACACCGGGCGTCCTCGACGTCCTCACCGGGAGTCAGGCCCTGCTGACGGTCCTGGCGTACTGCGTCGGCCTGGTGGTCCTCGTGCTCGTGGTCGTACGGCGCCGCGACGTCACCTGAGCGCGCGGGCCGGCACGTCGTCAGCGGCCTGCTGGCTCCGCCCAGGAGGCGCGCCCGTCCCCGCTGACCGGGATCTCCGCCCCGAGCATCACCTCGGGGCGGAACGTCGCCTCCCCCAGGCCGCGCACGCGCGCGGCCACCTCGCGTGCGCTGACGCGGAGGCGGTTGGCGTCGCCGACCGCCAGGCCGCGTACGTCCATCCCGGCGGCGCGGCCGAGGTCCACGGCGCGCGCGACGTGGAAGTTCTGCGTGACCACGACGGCGGTCTCCACCTGGAAGACCGCTCGCGCGCGGCGCATGGTGTGCCACGTGCTGCGACCGGCGTAGTCGGTGAAGACGTCCTCGGGCGGGACGCCCCCGGCGAGGACGGCGTCGCGCATCGCGTCGGGTTCGTTGTAGGAGTGGGTGCGGTTGTCGCCGGACACGAGGACCTTGTCGACCGTGCCCGCGCGGTAGAGCGCCACAGCGGCGTCGACGCGCTGCTGGACGACGGCGCCCAGCCTGCCGTCGGGGAGCACCCACGAGCCCGGCACGATCGCCACCTGCGCGTGGGGCAGCTCGGTGGGGTCGTCGACGATCCGGTCGTCCGTCCGCTTGAGCACCACCGCGTTCGCGGTCGCGACCACGAGGGTGCCCGAGAGCGCGACGGTTCCAGCGGCGATCAGCACACGGCGGCGGAGGCGGGTCATGCCCGTCAGCGTAGGAGTGCCGTCAACCTGCACAGGATCTTCACGTGTTCTCCGCACCGTCTGCGCAGCCGCGAACCTACGCTCGATCCATGAGCAGTACGGCAGCACGAGTCCTCGTCGTCGAGGACGAGCGCGTCATCAACCAGTCGGTCGTCGACCGCCTCGTCGCCGAGGGCTTCGAGGTCCACGAGGAGTACGACGGACCGGGCGCCGTCGCCGCAGCCGCCCGGTGGCTCCCGGACGTCATCGTGCTCGACGTGATGCTGCCGGGGTTCGACGGCCACGAGGTGTGCCGCCGTGTCCAGGCCGACCGCCCTGTCCCGGTCCTCATGCTCACGGCCCGTGACGACGAGACCGACGTGCTCGTCGGGCTCGGCGTGGGCGCCGACGACTACCTCACAAAACCGTTCAGCATGCGCGAGCTGGTCGCCCGTGTCCGGGCACTCCTGCGACGCGTCGAGCGTGCGGCGACCCTCGCGACGGCAGGACCGGCGGCACTCACGCTCGGTCCGCTGGAGATCGACCGTGCCCGCCGCCAGGTCCGGCTCGACGGCATGCCCGTCCACCTCACCCCGACGGAGTTCGACCTCCTGGTCTGCCTCGCCACCGAGCCCGGCACCGTGCTCACCCGCGAGCAGCTGCTGGCCGAGGTCTGGGACTGGCGGGACGCCGCAGGGACTCGGACGGTCGACAGCCACATCCGGTCGTTGCGGAGCAAGATCGGCGCCTCGGCCGTACGGACCGTGCACGGCGTCGGGTACGCCCTCGAGGTGGCGCCGTGAGGCCCCTCGACCCGGTCCGCTCGATCAAGGCCAAGCTCGGCGTGCTCGTCGCCGTGACCGTGGCGGTCGCCGCCGTCCTTCCCCTCGCGGGCTCGCGGCTCGGTCTCGACCCGCTGCTCACGGTGCCGGTCACCGTCGCGGGCGCCCTCCTCCTCACGCAGCTCCTCGCCCGCGGCATGACGTCACCGCTGCGCGAGATGACGGCGGCGGCCCGGACGATGGCCACCGGCGACTACTCCCACCGGGTGACGGCGTCCTCGCGCGATGAGGTGGGCCAGCTCGCCCGCGCGTTCAACACGATGGCCGCCGATCTCGAAGCCGTCGACCGGCAGCGCCGCGACCTGGTCGCGAACGTCTCCCACGAGCTGCGGACGCCGGTCACCGCACTGCGGGCGCTGCTCGAGAACCTCGCCGACGGCGTCGTCGAGCCCGACCCCGAGCAGCTCCGTACGGCGCTCGACCAGACCGAGCGTCTCAGCCACCTCGTCTCGGACCTGCTCGACCTCTCACGCGTGGACGCCGGCCTCCGTGCGCTCGACGCGCAGCCGATGGAAGTACGGCCCTTCCTGGAGGACGCGGTCCGCGAAGCGGCGTTGACCGGACGCCCGATGCACTTCGCGGTGGCCGTCGAGCCGGCGGATCTCGTCGTGCGGGCCGACCGCGCACGGCTCCACCAGCTCGTCGCGAACCTCCTGGACAACGCGGCGCGACACAGCCCCGCCGGAGGCACCGTGCACGTACGAGCGCACAGCGGTGAGGCCGGGATCGTGCTGGAGGTCTCCGACGAGGGCCCCGGCATCGCCCCCGCCGAACGGACGGCCGTGTTCGAACGCTTCACGACCGGCACCGGCGCCGGCCAGCTCGACGGGGGCACCGGCCTCGGTCTCGCGATCGCCCGTTGGGTCACCGACCTGCACGGGGGCTCGATCGAGGTCGCCGACACCACGACCGGGTGCCGGATCCGCGCCTGTCTCCCGGAACACCTCCCCGAAGGAGCAACCACGTGACCTCTTCGTACCCGGCCTATCCGGTCCCCCCGGCTCCGCCGAAGCCTGAGCCGATGCTCGACGCGCTGTTCGGGACGCTGTGGCCGGAGCCGTCGTTGGGCACACGGCCCCGTCTCGTCCTCGCGGCAGCGGCCGTCGGGGCGGTCGCGGCGCTGGTGATCCCCTTCCGCAGCCTCGGCTTGGGGACGTTCCTCGTCCTCGCGTCCGTCTGCGGCGTCGTCGCCGTGGCCGACGGCCGGATCCGGCAGCCGTACCACCTGGTCTCGGCGCTCTTGAGCGTCCTCCTGCTCACGCCGCTGTTCCTGCTCGCCGCGGAGTGGGTGAGCGTCGTCTGCGTGCTCGCGGCGTTCGCGGTGGGCGCGTCCGCCCTGGCCGGCGGTCGCTCGGTGGCCGGCGTGGCTGCGTCCTGGGCGGCGGTGCCGCTCGCCGGGCTGCGCGGTCTGCCGTGGCTGGGCAGGTCGCTGGTCGCGGCACCCGGCTCTCGGGCCTGGGCACCGATCGTGCGTACGGTCACGCTGTCGCTGCTGGCGGTCGCCGTGTTCGGCGCGCTCTTCGCCAGCGCCGACGCCGTGTTCGCCCGGTGGGTCGATGCGCTCGTCCCGGAGCTGACGCTCGACGACGTCCCGGCACGAGCGTTCGCGGGCCTGACTGTCGGCGGGCTGACGGTCGCCGGGGTGTACGTCGCGCTCAACCCACCACGCGTCGAGCGCCTGGCTCTGCCGACCGGTGCCCCGGTGGCGCGACGTTTCGAGTGGCTGGTGCCGGTGTCGCTGGTCGTGGCGATGCTCGGCCTCTACGTGGCGGCCCAGCTCACGGTGATGTTCGGCGGTCACGCCTACCTGCGACGGACGACCGGCCTCACGTACGCCGAGTACGTGCACCAAGGGTTCGCCCAGCTCACGCTCGCGACCGTCCTCACCCTCGCAGTCGTCGCGGCCGCAGCCCGCAAGGCGCCACGTGCGACCGCCAGCGACCGTCTGCTCCTGCGGGTCGTGCTCGGTGCGCTGTGCCTCCTGACGCTGGTCGTCGTGGCGTCTGCGCTGTCCCGGATGAGCGTGTACGAGGAGGCGTACGGCTTCACGCAGCTGAGACTCCTCGTGTCGTTCTTCGAGGGCTGGCTCGGACTCGTCGTCGTGCTCGTCCTCGTCGCGGGCATCCGGATGTCCGGCTGGTGGATTCCTCGCGCCGCACTGCTCTCCGGGGCGGCTGCGCTCCTCGCGATGGCGGCGCTCAACCCCGACGCGTACGTCGCCGAGCGCAACCTCGACCGCTACGAGTCCACGGGCAAGATCGACTGGTACTACCTGTCCGGGCTCTCCGCCGACGCGACACCGGTCCTCGCGGACCTGCCTGCCGACCTGCGTGCATGCCTCAGGGTGGACGCCACCCGTACCGGCGACTGGCTCGAGTGGAACCTCGGCCGTGCCCGGGCCCACGAGGCGGCGCCGGGAGGGCTGGCTGGCGGACGCGACTGCGAGGGCTCGCCACCGCGGTGAGCCCCTGGGATGCCTGCGGTCGGACTGCGAAGGGACGCACTGCATCTCCAGTTGTCACTCCGTGATACACGTCCTAGACTCCGCTGCTAACCAGTAACGTCCTCGCAACACTGCCGCGCCGACGTTGCCGCCCGCACCGGGGGACCCATTCACGCGGGCACGGACCGACGCGAGGCGCCTCGCTACCGCGAGAGACCACAGTCGGCATCTCGCCATGACGCCCTGTCCGTCGGCGTCGTGCACCCACCGACTCCAGGAGTGTCCTCGTGAAGCAGCTGCGCAGACCCCTCATGATCGCGGCGTTGTCCGCGCTCGCGTTCTTCGGCGTCCAGGCGACGCCGGCCTCGGCCGCGGAGGGCGACCCGGTCGTCTCCCGCGGGATCACCATCCCGACCTTCTACAACCCGCCCACGACGTTGCCGTCCGCCAACGGCACCCTGATCCGCAGCGAGCCGCTGAAGCTCGGTCTCAGGCTGCCGGGTCTCAACGGCCCGCTCCCGGGGACGGCGACGCGTCTCATGTACAAGTCGACCGACTCCAACGGTCAGCCCGTCGCGGTGACCGGTGCCTACATCGAACCGTCGGCACGGTGGACGGGCAGCGGGCCCCGACCTCTCGTCGTCCTGGCTCCGGGCACCCTGGGGCAAGGAGACCAGTGCGCAGCATCGCTCGCGCTGGAGAACCCGCTCGCCCTCAACCTCACGGAGGGCACCGTCTCCGTCGGCTACGAGAACCTCGCGACGTACCGGCTCCTCGCCAAGGGCATCGCCGTGGCGGTCACCGACTACGTCGGCCTCGGCGCGACCGACCGGCTGCACACCTACGTGAACCGCGTCGACGGGGGTCATGCGGTCCTCGACGCCGTCCGCGCGACCCGTGCGCTCGCCGGGACCTCGGTGACGGCCTCGTCCCCGGTCGGCCTGTACGGCTACAGCCAGGGCGGCGGGGCGACGGCGTCGGCAGCGGAGCTCCAGCCGACGTACGCGCCGGAGATCACCCTCGCCGGCGCCTACTCCGGTGCGCCGCCGGCCGACCTCGCGAAGGTCCTTCCCGGCATCGACGGCAGTGCGCTCGCTGCCGCCGCGGGATGGACGGTGAACGGGCTCGCACAGAGCGTGCCCGCCCTCCAGCCGATCATCGACACCTACATCAACGATGCCGGCCGCGCGGCGCTCGCCGACGTGGCCACCCGGTGCGTCGGCGACGGCATCTTCGCCTACGGCTTCACGAAGACGAAGAGCTGGACGAAGCAGGGGATCTCGCTCGGCGACGTGATCGCGCGCGAGCCGGTCGTCAAGGCGGCCGTCGACGCGCAGCGCCTGGGGCGGTTGAAGCCCGCCACTCCCGTGCGTGTCGCCACAGGCGTCGCCGACGACACGGTCCCCCACCGTCAGTCCCGCCAGCTCGCCGTCGACTGGTGCGCACGAGGCGCCAACGTCACGTACGAGCCGATCTTCCTGCCCAACCTCGGCGACAAGATCGTGCTCACGAACCACTTCCTGCCGCTGATCGAGGACCAAGGGTCGGCGATCGGCTGGCTCACGGACCGGCTCGAAGGGAAGCGGGTGGTCTCCAACTGCTGGCGGGTGCCCTTGATGCTCTGACGTCAGGGCGCCCCCGGCCCCGCCGCCGTCCCGGTCCCGTTCACCGCGGGCGGCGTGAGGTCGAGGCGGGCGCGGTCGGTTCCGGCGGCGAGCGGGTACGACAGGTGCTGGTGGACCAGCAGCCACCTCCCGTCTCGCCGCCGGAAGACCCGTGTCGCGCGCGACCACGTCGTGGCGGTGTCCCCGCCGGCCTGCGGGACCCGGACGCGATCGAGCGCCCACACCACGGCGAGGTCGTCACGGACCACGACCTGGGGCTCGACCACCGCGAAGTCGACCTTCTCGTCCGTCGCCTCCAGCCCGAGACGGCAGTTCTCGCGGACCGCGTCGAGGTCGAGCACGTGCGGCTCCTCGTACTCGTACGACGCCACGTCGGGCGCGATGTCGGCCATCAGGCTGTCGAGGTCCTTGGCCGCCGTGTCGTCGTGCCAACGGCGCAGCACGGCGTCGACCTCGGCCTCGCCTTCGCGGTCGCGCCAGCCACGGTCGTCGCTGAACGAGTGGTGCTCGTGCGCGATGCGCCACCGCCCGTCGACCCGGCGCAGGCCGAGGGTGAGACGCAGCCGCTGGTCCGGATGATCGTCTCCCGCCTTCGTCGAGCGGCAGAGCACCAGTCCGTGCGCGAACGCGACGTCGTCTCCCGCCGTGACCTCGAGCGACTCGAGCAGGAACTGTCCGTCACCGCGCTGCCAGGCCAGGAACTCGGGCCAGGAGTCGCGGTACGCCTGGATCCCGCGGACGCCCTCGTACGGCGGAGGGACGTCGTACATCACGAGGTCGTCGGTGTGGTCGGCGAGAACGGCGTCGAGGTCGGTCCCACGGTCGACGGCGTCGATCCAGCGGGTCACCAGGGAGCGGATGTCGGATTCGTGGTCCATCGTGGAGCCTCCGGTCTGAGAGTGTGCTGTCGTGGGAGGAACCTCGCGGAACGACGAAACTCATCGCGGCGGTCGCACTGACGACGAGCGTCGCGACGACGACCTCGCGAGCGCCCGCGCCGGCGACGAGGACGCCTTCGCGCGTCTCGTCACGCCCTACCGCCGCGAGCTGGGCCTGCACTGCTACCGGATGCTCGGCTCGACCGCGGACGCGGCGGACGCCGAGCAGGAGACGCTCGTCCGCGCCTGGCAGGGGCTCGGCGGCTTCGACGGCCGGCACCTGCGTGCGTGGCTCTACCGCATCGCCACCAACCGGTGCCTGACGCTCATCGAACGACGCGCACGCCGCGAGCTCCCGGTCACCCTCGAGGGCGGCGAGTCCGACGTCTCGTGGCTCGAGCCCCTGCCCGGCAGCTGGCTCGAGGCGTCCCCCGAGGAGCGCGCGGTCGACCGCGAGACCGTCCGGCTCGCGTTCGTCGCCGCGTTGCAGCACCTGCCCGCGTCGCAACGCGCGGTCCTCCTGCTGCGCGACGTCCTGGCGTTCCGTGCGGCCGAGGTCGCCGGCATCCTCGACCTGACCGTCGCGGCCGTGAACAGCCTGCTGCAGCGGGCACGTACGGCGGTCGCGGACGGTCTCGCGCCGTCACCCGCGCCCCCCGACGACGGACTCGGCACGCTGGCCGACCGCTACGTCCGCGCGTGGGAGGCCGGCGACGTCGACCGGATCGTGGCCCTGCTCGCCGACGACGTCCGCTACTCGATGCCGCCGCTCCCCCGCTGGTACGCCGGCCTGGACGACGTCACCGGTTTCCTGCGCAGCGGCCCGATGCGGGAGGCCTGGCGGTTCCTGCCGACCACCGCGAACGGACAGCTCGCGTTCGGGACGTACCTGCGCGACGCCGAGCGCGGAGAGTTCCGACCCGGTGGCCTCGACGTCCTCACGGTCGTGGCCGGGCGCGTCACCGAGGTCGTGGCCTTCCTCGAGGCGGACCTCACCGCCTTCGGCCTGCCCGCGTCCCTTCCGGACGAACGATGAGGCCTTGGTGCGGGGTGGGTGAAGCGCCACCGCCTTGGTCCCCTGCGAGGTGCCGTCGCCAGTGGCAGACTCGGCCCCATGCCGACCGTCCTCGTCACGGGTGCCGGCGGCCCCGCCGGCGCCTCGCTCGGGCACCAGCTCGCGGGTCGCAGGTTCGACCAGCGCACGGTGACGACGGTGGGCGTCGACCTCACCGCGCTCGAGGGGACGGCGTTCACTCGTACGGCGGCGGTCGCGAGCGCGGCCGATCCGGCGTATGCCCCGTCGATGCGCGACGTCATCGACAAGTTCAGGCCCGACCTGGTGATCCCGACCGTCCAGGACGAGCTCGCGCAGGTCGCGGTGCTCGCACGCCTTCTGACCTCGGGAGGCGGACAGGGCGCGACGGTGGTGGTCGCCGGGGCTCGCCCGTCGGCGCTCGCGGCGGACAAGCTCCTGACGATGTGGGCCTTGGCCGAGGCGGGCGTCCCCGTGCCCGCCCACACCGTCGCCTCCGACTTCACGGACACGGCCGAGGCACTCGCCTGGGCCGGTGGCGCCGTCGTCGTCAAACCACGCGTCTCGCGAGGCGGGCGCGGTGTCACGGTCGTGGAGAAGCCTGAGGATCTCGACTGGCCGTCCGACGACGCATCCTGGGTCGTCCAAGGCTTCGTCGACGGGCCGGAGTACGCGCCGCAGGTCTACCGGTCGCCGGAGACCGGGCAGACGACGGTCGCGGTCCTCGAGAAGACCGCCCTCAAGGAAGGGCGGGTCGGCAACGCTGCCTCCGCCGTGCGCGCCAAGGACGGCGCGGTCCCCGACGTCGCCGAGGTCGCCGCCGCCACCGTCGAGGCGCTCGACCTGGTCGGGCCGGTCGACATGGACGTGCGTCGCGACACCGCCGGCATGCCGTACGTGCTCGAGGTCAACGGGCGGTTCGGTGCCCTCTCCGCGCACGCGCCCGAGCTGCTCGACCACGTCCTCCGCGACTGGCTACGACCCGGTCCGTGATGGCCCTCCTCGCCGCGTTCGCCACCGTCATCAGCCTGACCGTGCTCTTCGCCGGGTTCGTCCGGCTCGCGCTCGTACCGTTCTCGATCGCGTTCGAACGACGCTACGGCCGACCCGACGACACCGTGCCCGTCGACGTCGGCACCATCTTCGACGCGCCGCCGCTCGTCAGCATCATCGTCCCGGCATACAACGAGGAGGTCGTGCTCGAGAACTGCCTCCGGTCGATCCTGAGCAGCGAGTACGCCCGCTACGAGGTGATCTGCGTGGACGACGGCTCGACGGACGCGACCTACGCGGTCGCACGCGCCGTCGCCGACGAGGAGGATCACGTCGTCGCTCTCACTCAGCCGAACGGCGGGAAGGGCGCCGCCCTGAACACGGGGCTCGCGCGGGCCCGGGGCTCCGTGCTCCTCCTGGTCGACGCCGACGGGCTGTTCCAGCCGCACACCATCACGCGGATGCTCCAGGCGTTCCGCCACGCAGACATCGGTGCGGTCTGCGGCAACGACCGTACGGTGAACCTCGACCGTGTCCAGACACGGTTCCTCGCCCTCATCGGTCACCTCGGCACCGGGTTGATGCGCCGTTCCCTGCACGAGCTCCACTGCCTGCCGATCGTCTCGGGCAACATCGGCGCCTACCGGCGTGACGTCCTCGCGATGATCGGACAGGTCCGTACCGACACCGTCGGCGAGGACCTCGAGCTCACCTGGCGCGTCTACGGTGCGGGCTACCGGGTCGCGTTCGCCCCGCACGCCGTCCTCTACGCCGAGTCGCCCTCCACCCCGCGTGCCCTCTGGCGCCAACGGGTGCGATGGGCGCGTGGTCTCCTCCAGGTGAGCCGCCGCCACAGCGCGATGATCGGGGACCTCGACCTCGGCCCGTTCGGGATGTACCTGGCGTACACCGTGTTCACCCAGGTCGTCGTGCCGTTCCTCCAGGTCTTCGGCGTCCTCGCGCTCGCGGTGCTCGCGACGACGGGACAGGACCCGGCGCTGCCGACCGGGCTGTGGCAGGCAGGCGTCTTCCTGGGCCTGCCGGTCGCCCTCCTCCTGCTCCTCCTGGCCGTGGCTCTCGACGGGTCGACGCGTGACCTGCGGTACGCCTGGACGCTGCCGATCTGGCCCGTCTACTCCGCACTGATGAGCCTTGTCATGGTGCGGGCAGTGTGGCTCGAGATGAAGGGAGCCGAGAACCGATGGAACAAGCTGGACCGGACTGGCACGGTTTCGGTGAGCGGCCTGGTCGGCCGTACCGGGCCTTCGTCCTGATCGTGCTCGGCATCGCGGCCGTGCTGGTGATCGCGGGCGCAGTGCTCCAGCTGACTCCTGACGACGACTCCGACGAGGTCGTCCCGCCGCTGCGCCCGCAGACACCTCTCGGGGAGGTCCGATCGGTGAGCATCGACTTCGGCGTCGTGACCGATCCCGAGACCGACTGGGAGAGGGTCTCCGCCCAGCTCGCGGACGCCCGCGCGACGGCGGTGAACCTCAACGCCGGACGTGTCGAGTTCACGGCGTTCGACTGGTCGGCGCACCCCGAGGCCGCGGCCGAGGAGGGCACGGACCACCTCGCTGAGGCGGCGCGGGCGCTGTACGAGTCGCCCGACGGCCAGCAGCGCGCGGTGACCCTCATCGTGGACGCCTTCGTCCCGCGCTGGATCGAGTCCGACCCCTCGGTGGCCGGCACATCCGTCGACGGGACGCGCGGCACCCACGGCGCCTCGGCGTCCCAGCTCGCCGAGGGGGAGGTCGGCGACCGGCTGATCGACTACGTCACCGAGCTCGGGGAGCGCTACAACCCGGCCTCCATCGAGGTCACGGAGCTCTTCTTCAGCGGTTACACGTACGGGGCCGACGACCTTGTGCTCTTCAAGAAGATGACCGGGGCGCAGGACTGGCCGCGGACCGGCGGTGGTGCGATCGACACCTCGGCGCCCGCGATCGCACGGTGGCGCACCGAGGTGGTCGCCGGCGTCCTCGACCGGATGCGTGAGGCGCTCGACGGCGTCCGTGACGGCGAGGGCCGCGGGATCGGGCTGACGCTCGACGTACGGGTCGACTGGGAGGCGCCGGCGACCGGAAGCCCCACGAGCGGCCACGACTACGCGCTCCTGCTGTCGTCCGTGCGCGGTCTGCGGCTCCAGCTGTGGGCGTACGTCGGTCTCCCTCCCCGTGCCCCGTCGGCGGTCGAGGGGCTGACGGCCGCCCTCCAGGAGGCCGGGTACGACATGGAACGGTTCGTCCTCTCGATCGGCGTCTGGACCACGGGGCGCACGGCCGACGGCACGAGCGCGATCATCTCTCCGGAGACGTTCGAGGTGGCCGTGCGCGACGCCGCGACGCACGGCATCGCGGACGTCAACGTCACTCCGTACTCGTTGCTGTCTGCGAAGTACTGGCAGGTTCTGGCGGCGGTGTGGGGAGATCAGGAAGGTCGACGGTGACCGCTGTCCCCTCCCCCGGGCTGCTCTCGATCGCGATCGTGCCGCCGTGCGTGGTCACGATCGCTTCGGTCACCGACAGGCCGAGCCCGATGCCCCGCACCTTGCGGCGGTGCGCCTCGTCCGCACGGAAGAAGCGCTGCGTCACCTTCGCGAGCACGTCCGGGGTCATCCCCTCGCCGTGGTCGGTGACGAGGATCCGCGCTCGGCGTCCGCCCTCCGCCCCCTCTTCCGGACGGACGCTCACCGTGACGGTGGTGTCACGCGGACTGAACTTGATGGCGTTGGCGACCAGGTTCTCGACGATCTGGTCGAGCCGCTCGGCGTCGGACTCCAGCGGCACAGCTTCGGGGGCGTCGACCGTCACGACCACCCCCGCGGCGTCCGCGCTCGGCGCGAGAGTGGCGACGGATCGACGTGCGATCTCTCGGACGTCGACCCGCTCGCCCCGCAGCTCGAAGGTCCCGGCGACGACCTGGACGCTGAGGAGCAGGTCCTCGACGAGCCTCAGCAGCCGGCGTGCGTTGCGCTCGATGACGTCGAGCTGGCGGATCTGCTCCACCGAGAGGGAGTCGTCGAGCCGGAGCAGGTCGACATAACCCAGGATCGAGGCGAGGGGGGTCCGCAGCTCGTGGCTGACGAGGCCGATGAACTCGTCCTGGAGTCTCTCCGCCTGACGTCGCTCGGTGATGTCGGTGGCGACCAGGAGGTAGCCGTCCTGGCCCGGCTCGTCGAGGCCCGTTCTGCGCAGGACGGTCACCTCGGCCGGGAAGCTGGTGCCGTCGGGACGGGTCAGCGTCCATTCCCGGCGCTCGGTGTGCCCGTCCGCCGCCGAGCCGACGATCGTCCGTAACCGGTCGGCCGGCGAGTCCCCGAGTCCGCGTTCGACAGCGGCATCGCGCAGCTCTGCGCCGGAGAAGTAGGGCAGGATCGACGCGCCGGGCCTCATGAGCTCGTCGGTCTTGAGGAGCGTGCGTGCGCCGGGGCTCGCCAGCAGGATGCGCCCGTCGCCGTCCACGGCCGCCACCAGCTGCTCGGTCGCCGCGTCGACGATGCTGGCGAGCAGCGCACGTGCCGCCTCGATCCGGGCGCCGAGCGCCGTTGCCCGATCGCGACTCTCGGTGAGCGCGAGGGCCTGCGCACGCAACCTGGTCGTGACCGCAGACGTGCCGGCGCCCACCAGGAAGACGCAGAGGACGATGATGATGCCCCCGATCCGACGCTGGATCCGCTCGTCGGCCGGGAGGGACCCGTCGAGCGGAAGGGCGACCAGCACGGCCGTGGCCAGCGTGCCGAGCGCGACGCCGGCGTAGCCGGCCTGGAGGGCAAGGCTGATCACGGGGAGGAAGAGCATCGCGGCGAAGAGGCCCGAGTCGTGCCCTGACCCGTACGCGAAGGCCACGAGCGCAGCGATCTGGAGGAGCGGGAACACGAGCGGCACCCATCGCGGCAACCGGTGCCACCGGCCCATCACCGAGACTGCTTGGACGAGGGCGACGACCACCGCGGACACGGTGACGACGCCGGGGCGGGGAATGGCGCCCTCGAACAGGGTGAAGACGCACGCGATCGCGAACACGGCCGTGAAGGGAAGCTCGCGAGCGCTGGGCGACTCCACGGCAAGCTGGCCCGCGCCGAGGCGCCTGACGACCTGTCCGAGACGGTGGTCGCGAGACGGCGTCACCTCGCTCACGAGTGGATCGCCGCAAGCTCGGTGAACGTCTCCGCCGAGCCGATGAGCTCGGCGGCCCGCACGGTCTCCAGCGGCTCGGCGGCCCGCGCCACCGCGAACCGCGACCAGTAGCGCGCCGTCGCCAGGACGAGGTCCGGCTCCATGTAGTCGCGATGGCTCTGTGACACGTACGCAGCGAGCATCCGGAGCTTGGTCTCGAGGAACTCTTCGACGCCGACGAACCGGTTAGGGCGGTACTCGACGGTTGTCGACGGACTCTGGAAGCACCACACCCCCGGCACCTGTCGCGCGGCAACCTCGACGGCCTGGTGCACCGCACGGTGGTCCTGATGACGGTCGTGCGTGCTGTGGGTGTAGACGCGCTGCGGTCCCACCTCGGCGACGACCTCCTCGATCGCGGTGATCATGCCGCTCGCCGGGTCGAGGTGCGTGTCGGCGAAGTCGTGCTGCACGAGGCGTGCGCCGATGATCGCGGCGGAGGCGACCGCCTCGGCGTGCCGGGCGGCGACCTCCCCGCCGATCGCCCCGCTGGAGAGCGTGAGGATGACGACCTCGTCTCCCGCGGCGGCGTGCGCGGCGAGGGTCGCCCCGATGCCGAGCTCGACGTCGTCGGGATGGGCACCGACGGCGAGCACGATGGTGCGCGCGCGCGACCGCCGCTCGAGCGCCTCCCTAGCCAGCTCGGTCGTTCTGCGGGCGAGGTCGGCGGGCGCGACGGGCTTCACGAGGAACTCGTCGGCGTCACGGCGCAGCGCCTCGACCGCGTACGTGACGATGCCGTGCGCCGTGAGGATGACGACCGGGACTCCCGGTGCGAGCTCGCGAATCGTGGGGAGGATGTCGAGCCCGGACCGCCCGGGGAGCTCGATGTCGCTCACGATGACGTCGAACGGGTCGGCGGCCAGCGCGGCCAGCGCCGAGTCGGCGTCGCTCACCGTCACGACGTCCATGCCGGCGAGCCGCGTCAGCGCGAGCCTCGCGAACTCGGCGGCGTCGGGATCGTCCTCGATCACCAGCGCACGCAGCTGCCTGTCCTCGTCCGACACGTCGCCCCCCGATGGTCCCGGTGGTCCGAACCTATCGCTGGATGCTTCGGCCCGCGACGTCTCGCGCGGTCAGTGGACGTGTGCGTACTCGGGGACCCGCAGGAGCATCGCGACCAGCATGAAGAGCGGCATGAGGACGTGCCCGACCATCATCACGCCCATCTCGCCGACCGTCCCGGCCCACAGGAACGGGTAGAGGACCCAGAACCCTGCGTACATCGCCAGGGTCATCTCGGCGATCGGCCGGAACGTGTGGCCACGGAAGAGCATCCAGGCGACCATCGGCGCGGCCATCGCCGTGGCCATGACGGTCGTCTCGACGTCGGTGCGGTGCAGCCAGCTCCCGCCGGACGCCGAGCCCGTGGCGAGCAACCACAGCGGATAGAGGACCGCCATGCCGAGCAGCATGGCGGCAATCATCTCGAGGTAGTGCCGCGTGAAGGCCCAGACCGGCCGCTTCCACCACGGACGTGCCGCGGCGGGTGCGGTGCCGGCAGTGTGGTGACTGGTCATCGTTCCCCCTAAGTCGTACTCACGCGTACGAGATGACGGTAACACAAACATGGACAGAGGAGTACGAGTTAGCATGAAGACGCTTCGCCGCCCGACGGCGAGGCGGGAGGAGCTGTCGTGGTCGACGGAGTCCAGGAGTCCGCACCCAGACGCGCAGACGCCCTGCGCAACATCGCGTCGATCATCGAGGCGGCGACACGCAGCCTCGCCGATGACCCGGACGTCAGCATGAACGCCATCGCCAAGGCGGCAGGCGTCGGTCGCATGACGCTCTACGGCCACTTCCCGTCGCGCGCGACGCTGGTCGCGGAGGTCGTCGAGCGGGCGCTCCGCGACGCCGAGTCCACACTCGGCGCGGTCGACGTCAGCGGCGACCCGCGCGCTGCGATGGAGAGACTGCTCGACGCGTCGTGGCACGTCACCTATCGGTACGGCGGCCTCGTCCAGGCCGCCGAGCAGTCGCTCTCACCAGACCTCCTCAAGCGTGCACACACGCAACAGGTCGACCGCGCGACCACGCTTCTCCGCCGCGGCCGTCACGACGGGCAGTTCCGTCGTGACGTCCCCCTGGAGTGGCAGGTCATCGCGATCCAGAGCCTCCTGCACGCCGCCGCGACCGCCGTCCACCAGGGCAGCGTCACCGCCGACGCAGCCCCGACCCTGGTCATCACCACGGTCCTCGCCGCACTGCTCCCCCCGCACTAGAACCGCGCACCTTATCGGGCCGCTCAAGCGAATATCGCACCTCGGTGGCGAGCGCCGGAGATCGCACAAAATGTGACCCACCTCACACTCAAGGTCGCGCGGGTGGCTTCGCCGCAGGTGGCAGCGCCCGGTCGATCGCGACGGCACATCACGAAGTACCCAAGGTCTCGCCCTCCACGGCCTGCCGCCTTTACCCAGCACTGAAATCACTGCTATACAGACGCCCGACACCGCGTGCGTCGCAAGAGAGTCGACCACGCAGAGGGGAGCGCGAAAATGACCGAGGTCGACACTGCCCAGGACGAGCAGTCGCCCTATGCGCGAGTCGGTGGTGGCGCCGCCGTACGCGTCGTCGTCGACCAGTTCTACGAGCGTGTGCTCGGGGATCCCACGCTCGCGCCGTACTTCGCCGAGAGCGACCTGGCGAACCTCAAGCGCCACCAGGTCCAGCTGATCTCGCACCTGCTCGGCGGACCCGTGACGTACGAGGGCCGCGAGCTGCGCGACGCCCACGCCGGACTCGCCATCACGCCCGAGGCCTACGCCCGCGTGGTCGAGCACCTGGTCGGAGTCCTGGTGGAGGCCGGCGTCCCTGATGACATCCTGGCCTCGCTCGGCGGCACCCTCGAGGCGGCCCAACCCGACATCGTCAGCCAGCAGAGCTGAGCCCGTGGATCCAGCAGCACTCAAGGAGAGCTGGGCGATCGTCGCCAAGCACGGCGACGACGTCCCCCTCTTCTTCTACTCGCACCTCTTCCTGTCCCACCCCGAGGTGCGCAGCATGTTCCCCGTCTCGATGTCGGCCCAGCGAGACAAGCTGGTCACGGCACTGGGCACGGTGGTGAGCAACGTCGACCAGTTCGACACCGTCGCTCCGCTGCTCGGCCAGCTCGGCAGCGACCACCGCCGGTTCCGGGTCGATCCCGACCAGTACAACGCGGTCGGCGGCTCGCTGCTCGCCACCCTGAAGCACTTCCTCGCCGACCAGTGGACCGACGAGCTGGCGACCGACTGGGCGACCGCCTATGGCGTCATCGCCAAGACGATGGTCCAGGGCGCCGAGGAGTCGGCCAAGACCACACCGTCCTGGTGGAACGCCGAGGTCGTCTCCGCGGAACGGCGCACCCTCGACGTGGCCGTGTTCCAGCTGCGTCCAGAGCAGCACCTGCCGTACACCCCCGGCCAGTCGGTGGCCGTCGAGGTCCCGCAGCGACCGCGGCTCTGGCGCTACTACTCCCCCGCCAACGCTCCTCGCGAGGACGGCACGATCGAGGTGCACGTCCAGATCGTCGACGGCGGGCAGGTCAGCAGCGCGATGGTCAAGGAGCTCCAGGTCGGCGACGTCGTCCGTCTGAGCGCGCCGGTCGGCACGGCGCTCACGCTCGACGACCCGACGCGCAACCTGCTCCTGGTCGCAGGCGGGACCGGCCTGGCCCCGCTCAAGGCCGTGGTCGAGCAGGTCGACCGGCACTGGCTCGCCACCGGGCGGGGCCCGCAGGTCCACCTCTTCCACGGTGCACGCATGCCGTGGAACCTCTACGACGAGCAGGCGATGCACGCCCTCGCCGAACGCCCGTGGTTCTCCTACGACACCGCGGTCTCCGACGACTCCACGTACCCGGGACGCCGTGGCACGGTGGGCGAGGTCGCGGTGGCGCGAGGTGGCTGGCGGGGCTACCGGGCGATGGTGTGCGGTTCGCGCGCGATGATCGAGGCGACAGTCCCCCAGCTGGCCGCCGCAGGCATCCCCCATGAGGACATCCGGTACGAGGACTTCGGCGAAGGCGGCTACCGACCGCGTACCGACACGCAAAAGGACGGGTGAACAGCCATGACGACCCCCACAGACGTCAGCAGTATCGCGTCCGAGATCCGCCGGGCGACCTTCACCGTGCGCAGGCGCGGGTTCGACGAGGACGAGGTCGTCGACTACCTCAGCCAGCTGGCGACGACGGTCCAGCGCCTGGAGTCCGAGAACGCCCGTCTGCGCGCCGACCTGAGCACCGAGCGGCGAGCACGCGCCGACAAGGGAAACGAGCCGATCAGCGCGCAGGCGGTCCTGATGTTCGCCGAGGCGCAGAAGGTGGCCGACAGCCTCATCGACGAGGCGGTCACGCACGCCCGCGACCTCATGATGTCGGCCCGCGCCCAGCAGCGCGACATCGTCCGCGACGCGCACTCTGCGGCCACGGACGCCGTCCGCAAGACGGAGGCCGTGGCGACGACGCACGCCGAGAGCGGTGCCGGCTACGACCACCCGATCCCGGAGATCGAGTACGTGCGGACGTTCGCCAAGGTGGCGCAGATCCAGCTCCGTTCGGTGCTGGACGCACTCACCGAGCAGGTCGACGCGCTGGGCGAGATGCCGAAGCTCGACAAGGGACAGAACCGGCTCGAGCCGCCGCACGGCCCCTGACCCCCGGGTCTGCCGCGCGCACCCGCGCTCGCGGCTAGATCTCGTCGCGGACGCGCTCGGCGAAGCGGACCGTCCTCTCACGCAGGCCGGCGATGCGGCGCGCGACGAAAGCCTCCAGGTCGCCGGCCCCCTCGGCCCGTGTCGGCCGACGCCGCGCATGTGCGGAGCAGGCGAGGTCGGCGTGGACGAGGGTGCCGACGGTGTTGCCGTTGCGGCCCGCCGATCCCGCCCGCTTCGCGACGTAGAGGACGACGTCCTCGGTCGCCTTGACGTCCTCGCACCACGTGCAGATCGCCGGGCGCTGCCCGGTCGTCTGGGTCGTCCGCAGCAGCAGCCCGACTGGCCCCTCTGCGGTCGGTACGACGGCGTACGCGCGCCGCGGTGCCTTGGGATCGACCCAGCCCAGGAAGTCGCGGGCGTCCCAGTCGATCTCGTCGAGGGCAGGCGGCGCGGGGGCCTGGGTCGCCTCCCGGCGCGAAGCGTTCACGAACGAGGCGCGGATCTCGGACTCGGTGACGGGTTGCATGGGGCGGCTCTCACAGCTGGGGTGCAGGACGACACACGATCCTGCGTCAATCGGCACGTGAGATCAAACGCGAATCGGTCGACCCCGCCCGTCCGGCGCCGATGACGCGCTGGGTCGGCTCACCGCACGCGGTCGAGCAGCGCCCGTGAGCGCTGTACGGCGAGCGCCGTCGCCTCGGCGTCGTAGGTGGGCAGCGAGCTGTCGAGGAAGAGGTGCGCGTCACCGGGATAGAGGAACAGCTCGCCGTGATCGGACCCGACGGCCGCCACGATCTCGCGTGCGGCGTCCACGTCGCCCTCGTGCGCGAAGATCGCGTCGTCGTCCTTGCCGTGGATCTGCACCGGGACACCGTCGGGCCAGGGCCCGAAGGCCCACTTCCCGGTGATGGGGAGGCAACCCTCGTACAGCAGCGCCCCACGAGCGCCGGGCCGGGTCTGTGCGAGGCGCTGCGCCTCCATGACACCGAACGAGATGCCGGCGAAGACGAGCTCGGGTGGCAGACCGCTCAGGGCCGCGTCGACACGTTCACGGACGGCGTCGTCGTCGAGCGATCGGGCGAACGCCATCCCTTCCTCGAGACTTGCGGGCGTCTCCCCGTCGAACAGGTCCGGCGTGTGCACGGTGTGTCCACCCTCGGCGAGCTGGCCGGCGAAGGCCCTCACGCCGTCGGTCAGCCCCTGCACGTGGTGGAAGAGGACGACATCGGTCATGGTGGGCTCCTCTCGCCGGGGTGCCGCCCCGTCGACTCTAGGACGGCGGGTGAGACCGGTCAACGGCCCGATTCGAAGGCACGCCGTGTCGATCGAGGTCTGGCCCGTTCGACCCAAGAGTGAGAAGGTCCGAGAGGGACCTGTGCGACAGGAGCGAGACGATGGCCAAGTACATGCTGATCATGCGGATGACCGACGAGAGTGTGGCGCGCTTCGAGAACGTCGACTTCGGCGAGATGCTCGAGGCGATGGGCCGCTTCAACGAGGAGCTGATGCGCGCCGGCGTCCTGCTGGCCGCCGAGGGACTGGAGGATCCCGCCGAGACGGTGGTGGTCGACTTCAGCAGCGATCCCCCCGTCGTCAGCGACGGGCCGTACGGGGAGACCAAGGAGCTGTTCGGCGGGTACTACATCCTCGACGTCGCGTCCAAGCAGGAAGCCGTCGAGTGGGCGAAGCGCCTGCCGTACGCGGAGGGGGCGAAGGTCGAGATCCGCCGCGTGCCGTCGATCGACGAGTTCCCCCCGGACAACGAGTGGATCGTGAAGGAGCGCGCCTGGCGCGAGAAGACCGGCCAGCTCTGACGGGCCACGGTGTCCTGACGGGTGCTGCGTGAGGTCGGTGGTGGTGTCGCAGGACGGGCGAGAGGCGCGGCGGGCCGTCGAGGCGGTCTGGCGGATGGAGTCCGCTCGCATCGTCGGTGCGCTCGCCCGCTACACCGGTGACTTCGCGCTCGCCGAGGACGTCGCTCAGGAGGCGCTCGCCGAGGCTCTCGTCGGCTGGTCGACCAGCGGCGTCCCGGACAACCCCACCGGCTGGTTGCTGTCGGTCGGACGGCGGAGGGCGATCGACGCCTTCCGCCGCCGCTCGACACGGGACGACCGGTACGCCCGGCTGGCGAGCGACCTCGACGACCATGTCCCCGGTGCCGACGAGCTGTTCGACCCGGACGCGATCGACGACGACGTCCTCGCGCTCGTCTTCACCGCGTGCCACCCGCTGCTGTCCAAGGACGCACGCGTCGCCTTGACGCTGCGCGTGGTCGGCGGCCTCACGAGCGACGAGATCGCCAGAGCCCTCTTCGTCCCCGTGCCCACCGTGCAGGCGCGCATCACCCGGGCGAAGAGGACGCTCGCCGCCGCGCACGTCCCGTTCGCCGTCCCTGAGCCCGACGAGCGGGCGGCCCGGCTGGGGTCGGTGCTGAACGTCCTCTACCTCGTCTTCACCGAGGGGTCGTCGGCGTCGGGAGGTGAGGCGTGGATCAGGACCGACCTCGCACAGGAGGCGGTACGCCTCGCGCGGGTCCTCGTCCAGCTCACGCCGGAGCCCGAGGCGCTGGGGCTGCTTGCGCTCCTCGAGCTGACCTCCGCACGCTTTCCCGCACGGCTGGACGGTTCGGGACGTCCGGTGCTGCTCGAGGACCAGGACCGCAGCCGGTGGGACCGGACCGCGATACAGCGCGGGAGGGCGGCCTTGGCGAGCGCGGCTGCCGCCGGCCGTGGTCTCGGCCCGTACGGGTTGCAGGCGGCGATCGCTGCCTGCCACGCCGAGGCGTCGTCGGTCGCCGAGACCGACTGGGAGCGCATCGTCATGCTGTACGAGGCCCTCGGGCGGGTCGCCCCGTCACCGGTCGTCGAGCTGAACCGCTCTGTCGCCGTGGCGATGGCGTCGGGTCCGGCGGCAGGACTCCGGGTGGTCGACGACCTCGCCTCGAGGGGCGATCTCGCGACCTCCCACCTGCTCCCTGCCGTACGCGCCGAGATGCTCGCCCGGCTGGGGCGGAACGACGAGGCACGGGCGGAGTACGTCCGGGCGATCGAGCGGTGCGGCAACGCGGCGGAGCGTGCCGTCCTCGAGGACAAGGCCGACGCGCTGGACTAGGCGTCCGGGGACCCGCCGAGCGCCTCGGCCAGCCCGGGCATGCCCGCCATGAGCCCGCCGTCGACCCGGAGGTCGGTGCCGGTGATCCAGCTCGCCTTGTCGGAGAGCAGGAAGACCACGGCGTCGGCGACGTCCTGTGGCACGCCGACCCGCCCCAAGGGGTACCACTCCGTGGCGCGGTCGAGCGCGTGCGGGTCCGCAGCCAGCTGACGCCGCCGCTTGGCGTTCACCACCGTGCCCGGCGACACCGAGTTGACCCGCACGCCGTACGGGCCGTACTGGGCGGCGAGGGTCTTGGTCAGGTTGAGCACGCCCGCCTTCGCGGCGCTGTAGGCATCCGCACCGAAGTAGCCGTGGCCGTTCACGGACGCGATGTTGACGACCGCGCCGTGCCCCGCCTCGCGCATCGCGGGGAGCAGCGCCTGCGAGACCCGGATCGTGCCGGCGAGCACGACATCGAGGTCCTGCGCCCATGTGTCCTCGTCGACCGACTGGAGCGACCCACCGTTGCAGAGGGCGGCGCCGTTGACGAGCTGGTCCGGCGCACCGAGGCGCTCCACGATGTCCGCGGCGACCCGCCGGACCGAGTCGGCCGACCGCAGGTCGAGGTGGACGGCCTCCGTTCCTGGCACGTCCCGTGCCACGGCCTCCACGGTCTCGAGGTCGTTGTCCGCCAGCACGACGTAGGCGCCCTCGGCCACGAGGGTGCGCACGATGGCCTGTCCGATGTCGCTTGCTGCACCTGTCACGATCGCGTTCTTCACGAGGGCAACCCTCCCGCGCTCCCGCGCAGACAGCAAGCGTCGACCTGCGCGCCGGTCTCGTGATCCTGTCCGACCGACGACGGATCATGGCTGTCATGGCCGAGCACTTCGCACCTGTCGTCCCCGACGCCGAGCTCGAAGCACTCCGCGCGCGCCTGCGAGCGACCCGCTGGCCCGAGCCGGAGACGGACCCGCGTCAAGGGGTCGCCCTCGAGGAGCTGCAGAGCCTCTGCGCGTACTGGGCCGACGACTACGACTGGCGGCGGTGCGAGTCACGCCTCGGCGCGATCGGTCGGTCTCGTGCCACGGTCGACGGGCTCGGCATCACCTACCTGCACGCCCGGTCCGAGGAACCCGACGCGTTCCCTCTCCTCCTCACGCACGGCTGGCCCGGATCGGTCGTGGAGTTCCTCGACGTGATCACCCCGCTCACCGAGGCGGGTTTCGACTGCGTCGTCCCGTCTCTGCCCGGCTACGGCTGGAGCGACAAGCCCACCTCGCCTGGGTGGGGGGTCGACCGCATCGCCCGTGCATGGGCCCAGCTCATGGCCCGGCTCGGATACACCCGGTACGGGGCACAAGGCAGCGACTGGGGCACGAGCGTGACGGCGAGCCTCGCGCAGCACGACGCCGAGCACGTCGCGGGGATCCACCTGATGCCTCCCCTCGCACCACCGCTGCGCGACGCTGGAGCCACGGGCGCCTACCCGGCGGAGGTCGACGACGCCTCGGGGTACTCGCTCCAGCAGCGCACCCGACCGCAGACCATCGGCTACTGCCTCACCGACTCACCCGCAGGTCTTGCGGCGTGGATCGTCGAGAAGGTGGAGGCCTGGACCGACCCGCGGAGCACGATCTCCCGCGACGCGCTGCTCGACAACGTCATGCACTACTGGCTGCCGTCCACAGGGGCGTCGGCCGCACGGCTCTACTGGGAGAGCCTCGATGACGTGACGCGCTGGCTGCAGGGGCCGCTGGACGACGGTGACCTCGTGCACGCTCCGACCGGTTGCAGCATCTATCCGTACGAGCTCCAGCGCCCGACACGTCGTGAGGCCGAGCAGCGGTTCACCGACATCCGGTACTGGAACGAGCCCGAACGCGGTGGCCACTTCCCCGCCTGGGAGCAGCCGCAGTCGTTCGTCGACGAGGTCCGGGCCTTCTTCGACCTGGTCCGTTGACGTCCAGCGGTCGCGTCCGATTCCCGCCGGTGCCGCTCCGACGGGCGGACGAGACTTGCCGTATGACCTCCGAAGACCCCGCCTCGACCTTTCACGCCCTGCACGATGACGTGCTCGTGCTCCCCAACGCGTGGGACGCCGCGTCCGCGCGGCTGATCCAGGAGGCGGGCGCCTCCGCGATCGCGACGACCAGCGGCGGCGTCGCGTGGGCGCTCGGTGCCTCGGACGGCCACGGGCTCGCACCAGCGGCTCTCGTCGAGGCGGTGCGTCGCATCGCGGCGGCTGTCGACGTCCCGGTCACTGCGGACATCGAGGCCGGGTTCGGCGACGTCGCCGGGACGGTCCGCGGCGTGATCGAGGCAGGGGCCGTCGGGATCAACCTCGAGGACTCCGAGTCCGGCACGCTGCTCCCGACCGAGGTGATGGTCGGCCGCCTCGGCGAGGCACGCGCGGCGGCCGGAGCGGCAGGCATCGCCCTGTTCGTCAATGCCCGGACGGATGTCTTCCTGCTCGGCGTGGACGACCTCGACGACGCCGTCGCACGCTCGCGCGCGTACGTCGAGGCCGGAGCGGACGGCGTCTTCGTGCCCGGGCTGGACGACCTCGACGCTCTCGCCACGCTGACCCGCACTGTCGATGCCCCGGTCAACGTGCTGGCGGGCCCGGGCTCGCCGTCGGTCCGTGACCTGGTCGCTGCGGGAGCCCGCAGGATCAGCACGGGCACCGCGCTGGCCGAGGCGGCGTACGGCCTCACAGAGCGCCTGGCTCGCACGGTGCTGGCCGAAGGGACGTTCGATTCGATCACCGGTGGTGTCGACTACGGCCGGATGAACGCACTGCTCGGGGTCGCTGACACGTCAGGGCATGGTCGACCGCCACGCGGGAACAGATGACCCATGGGCGATCCGTTGGAGGTGTACCGCCGCAAGCGCGACTTCGCGCGGACCCCGGAGCCCGCAGGAGACCACGGGTCGAGTCGCGGTGGCCCCGCCCGCTTCGTCGTGCAACGGCACCGCGCGAGCCGGCTGCACTACGACCTCCGCTTCGAGATGGACGGTGTCCTGGCCAGCTGGGCCGTCCCGAAGGGCCCGACGCTCGACCCGAACGCCCGCCGCCTCGCCATGCATGTCGAGGACCACCCCCTCGAGTACCTCCTCTTCGAGGGGGTCATCCCGTCCGGGGAGTACGGCGGCGGCGACGTCATCGTGTGGGACACCGGGACGTGGGAGCCGGTCAAGACCGACGACCCGCGCGCCGCGGTCGCTGCGGGTGAGCTGCACGCCGAGGTCCGCGGGGAGAAGCTCCGCGGTCGGTTCGTCCTGGTCCGACGCGGAGACGACGACGGGCAGTCCGGCGACGCGTGGATGCTCCTGCACAAGCGCGACGACCACGCGGCCGAGGGATGGGATGCGGAGGACCATCCGCGGTCGGTGCTCACGGGCCGGACGAACGACGAGGTGAAGGCCGATCCCCACTTCTTGTGGCGCTCCGACGCGCCGGCCGCAGAAGCGAGCGTCCCGCTGCTCCCCGACCCGCTCCCCGACGAGGCCATCGAGGACCTGGCGGCGCTCGGCAGGCAGGGCACGTGGGACATCTTCGGTCGCAGCCTGAAGGTCACGAACCTGGACAAGGTGCTGTTCCCGGGCGACCCGCCGGTGACCAAGCGCGAGCTCCTCGCGTACGTCGCCCGGATCGCGCCTGTCGCCGTCCCGTACCTCGAGGGCCGAGCCCTCAACCTGCACCGCTATCCCGACGGCGCCCAGAAGAAGGGCTTCTGGCACAAGGAGCGCCCCGGCCATGCGCCCGAGTGGCTCGGCGAGTGGAAGGACCCCCACGCCGACCCGGGCGAGACCTCCACGTACGTCGTCGCCGACGAGCCCGCGGCCCTCGTGTGGGCGGCGAACTTCGGAGCGCTCGAATGGCACCCGTGGACCTCGCGGATCGACAACCCGCAGGAGCCCACGTACGCGCTGATCGACCTCGATCCCGGCGAGCGCACGACGTGGGACGAGCTCCTGACGCTCGCGCGCCTGCACCGCACGGCCCTCGACCATCTGGGGGTGACGGCGCGGCCGAAGGTCACCGGACGCCGTGGCATCCAGATCTGGATCCCGGTCGTCGGCGGCTACACCTTCGACGACACCCGCACGTGGGTGGAGACGCTCTCGAAGACGGTCGGCCGGGTCGTCCCCGAGCTGGTCAGTTGGAAGTGGGAGGTGAAGGAGCGCAAGGGACTCGCCCGCCTCGACTACACCCAGAACGCGATCAACAAGACGCTCGTCGGGCCGTACTCGCCGCGACCCGCGCCCGAGGCACCCGTGTCGGTCCCGCTCACCTGGGACGAGCTCGACGACCCCGACCTGCGGCCGGACCGGTGGACGATCCGTACCGTCCTGGACCGCCTGGAAGAGGCCGGCGACCCGTTCCGTGTGCTTCTCGGCGCAGCCCAGCAGCTGCCCGAGATCACCTGAGCACGGCCGGACCGAGCCCGACCACGTCCTCGAGGAAGCGGTCGACGGCGGCCAGCCCGCCGGAGCGCTCGGTTGCCCCGAGGTAGCCGTCCGGCCGGACGAGCACCCACCCCGCGTCGTCCCCCGGCACGCCGGAGACCCGGGTGACCCGCAGGACGTCTCCCCACCGACGGGTCAGCACCGCCACGTCCGCCGCGCTCGCCTGGTCGTACGGCCGGGCGAGCACCAGGGTGAAGGCGGTCGGCGCAAGGCTCCGGTGCAGCGTGGTCCGCCTTCCGTCGACGTCAACCGGCCCGTCGGGGACCCGGTCTCCGGCGCGCACGCCTCGCCGTGGCGCTCCGCTCTCCTGGAGCAGGGCACCGCTGCGGTAGGCGACGTCGAGCTCGGCGACCGCACGGAACGCCGCCCGGCGCAGCGCCGGGACGCGCGCGAGGAGCGGCAGCACCGTCGCACCGACGAGCGGTCGCACGATGCCGACGAGGCGGTTCGAGGAGGTCGCCACCGTGAACACGCGACCGGTCGCCTCGAGGACCTCGCGCGCGACCGGGAGCCGCTCCTCCTCGTACGAGTCGAGCAGCGAGTCGGCGACCGACCCCCGGCAGACCAGCGCGAGCTTCCAGCCGAGGTTCACGGCGTCCTGGATACCCGTGTTCATGCCCTGACCACCCGCGGGACTGTGGAGGTGCGCGGCATCGCCGGCCAGCAGGACACGTCCGACGCGCATCGTGTCGACGCAGCGCTCCGAGATCGAGAAGTCGGTCAGCCAGACAGGGTCGCGGACGGTGACGGTGCCCGTCGTCCGGTCGGCGACGAGCCGCTCGAGATCGGCGAACGTGGTCGCGGGTCCCACCTCCGCCGTGCGCGTCGTGAGGACGCGCCACGACACCGGGCTGCCGAGCGGGAAGAAGAACATGAGGCCCGCCGCACCGAGGAACGCGTGGATGCGACCCCCGTCGATCCCGTCGGCGTCCACGTCGGCAAGGACGAACGTCTGCGGGTACGTCGAGCCGGCGAACGCGACCCCGAGCGCCGCACGGACGGCGCTGTGGGCGCCGTCGCAGCCCACGGCGTACCGGGCCTGGACCGTCGTGCCGGTGCCACGCGCGCTCCGCACCGTGGCGGTGACGCCGTCGGTGTCCTCGCTGAGACCCACAAGCGTGCAGTCGCGCTCGACCGTGACTCCGGCTCGGGCGAGATGGTCGAGGAGAATCCGCTCGAGGCGCGCCTGGGACAGGAACAGGAGGAACGGGTACGCGGTCTCGGTCATCGTGGGATCGAAGAGACGGACCGACCCGACTCGCCCCCGCCCGTGGACCGCGAGACCCGAGGCCCGGTCGCCCGCCCGGACGAGATCGTCGGCGACCCCGAGCCGGTCCAGCACCTCCAGCGTCCGCGCCTGGACGACCAGCGCGCGCGACTCGTGGACGGCGTCGGCCGCCGCGTCGACGACGCGCACGGGCACGCCCTGTGCGGCAAGCTCCAGCGCCAGCGTGAGCCCGGTCGGTCCTGCACCGACGACCAGCACGTCCGTGGGTTCCCTCGCCGCGGCGTCATCCATCCCCCGAGGGTAGGAGCGTGGCAGGTTCGCCGCGATGCGCTGAGCGTCCGCCGCCGCTAGCGTGTGGGGCGCGCGCGACGCTCACCCGGGGCACCGCGGAGCCGGGGGTGGACATGACGACCGACACTGCGAAGACGACCGGCGTGCTCGCGGCCACGTGCCTGTCCACGCTCGTCGTCAACGCGAACACCTCGGCCGTGAGCATCCTGCTTCCGGCCATCAGCGACGACACCGGCATGTCGGTCGACACGCTGCAGTGGGCGGTGACCGGGTACTCGCTCGTGGGTGCGGCCGTGATCGTCACCTCGGGTGCGCTCGGCGACGTCTTCGGCCGCAAACGGGTCTTCCAGCTCGGCCTCCTGCTCTTCGTGGTGTCCTGCCTCGTGATCGCGCTGGCGAACACCGGCGAGATGGTGATCGTCGGACGCCTGATCCAGGGCGCGGCGGGAGCCACCATCCTCGCGTGCGGACTCAGCCTCCTGTCGGTCGCCAACTCCGGCGATGCGCAGCTGAGAGCCGTGTCGCTGTGGGGTGCGGCCGCCGCGGTGGGAGCCGCCGCGGGTCCACTGGTGGGCGGCGTCCTCGTCGACTTCACCGGGTGGCAGGGACTGTTCTGGATCGACGCCGTCATCGCGATCGTCTGCATGGTGATGACGTTCGCGACGGTCGGAGAGTCCCGCGACGAGACACGGTCACGCTCCATCGACTACGCCGGAGCCGTCCTCGTCGCCCTCACGCTGAGCCCGATCCTGCTGGGCACGAGCAAGGGAAGCGACTGGGGCTGGTTCAGCGTCGCCACGATCGGCTGCTTCGCGGTCGCCGTGATCGCCGGCTACGCGTTCGTCGCGGTCGAGAAGCGGGTCCGTGTCCCGCTCCTCGACCTCGCCCTCCTGCGTAACCGCACCCTCGTCGCCTCGACGATCGCGATCCTCGTCGGCGCGGGGACGATCAACGCGCTCATGTATCTGCTCAGCCTCTACTTCCAGAACCCTGCCGCCCTCGGGTTCACCCCGCTCCAGGCCGGTCTCGCGACGCTCCCGGCGACCGTGGGGCTGGTCGTGGTGGCCCCGCTCGTGCCGAAGATGGCGGCCAAGGTCGGGGGACGACAGGTGGTCTCGCTCGGGTTCCTCATCACCGGAGCAGGGTTCGCCGTCGTCGGGCTGACGCAGGCGGACTGGCGCTACCTCGCCTTCTTGCTGCCCCTCGTCGCGATCGCGGTCGGCATGGGCATGTCGAACGGTCCGGCGTCGTCGGCGGCGACGGCCTGCGTCGACGCCGACGACGTCGGTGCCGCCTCCGGCGTCTCGAACATGGCCCGGTACGTCGGTGCGGCGGTCTTCACCGCGGTCGCGGCGACGGTGAACGCGGCAGTGATCACGGGGCGCGCGAATGACGGGCACTCGGAGAGCGAGGCGCTCGCGGCCGGGATCGGTGCTGCCTCGTGGGTCATGGCCGGCCTCAGCTTCGCGGCAGTCCTGCTGGGCGTCGTCATGAAGCGGCACCGCCAGGCGAAGGGCACCTTCGTCGACGCCGCGGCCTCCGCCGCCGCGCCGCTCCAGACCCTGCCGACGTCGGCGACACCACGGGAGTCCTGAGGATCAACGCGCCACGACGGACGCTGTCAACCGCTGGGCCGCTTGTGGATCGTGCGTCGGGACTATCACCACGCGCTCCTTGACGGCATGGAGGCGGTGCAGCGTACGGAAGGTCTCGTCGCGGTCCTCGTCGGCGAGTCCGCCGGGGAACGCAGACTTCTGACGAAGGTCCTCGACCTGGTACCCGTGCCACGCGGCGTCTCCGGCGAGCAGGACCCACCCGCCGTCGGTGTGGAGGAGGACGCCGACGCTCCCCGGGGTGTGGCCCGCAAGGTCGACGAGGACGACCGAGCCGTCCCCGAAGAGGTCGTGACTTGCGGCGAACGTGAGGACGGGCGGCCCCTCGAGGTCGTACGCGACGGTTCTACGCCCGCGCAGTGCGTCGCGTACTCCCCCGACCGGCGCCACCCGACCGTCCATGACCCAGTCCCGCTCACGTGCATGCAGGTGGACCGGGAGGCCAGGGAGGTCGAGCAGGCCGCACACGTGGTCCCAGTGCGCGTGGGTCGGGAGAGCGAAGTCGAGGACGGGCACGGGCACGAGCTCGCCGAGTGCCATGACCGTCGGGACCGTCCGGCCCGGCGGGCTCATCACCGACCGTAGGAGCGCGGGCAGCTGCGCGAGCGCGCGACGCTCGGCGTCGAGGCACAGGCTCGGATCGACGAGGAACGTGGCCTCGGGGTGGGTGACCACGAACGACTGGAGAGAGTTCGGGATCCGGCGCGGGCGCCTCCGGCCCTCGACGATCATCGCCGTCGGCACCGGGCGTGACACCTGCCGCAACGGGGTGATCGTCACGCTCCGGGTCGTGTACGGCAGACCCGCGTCGGTCAGGCTGTCGAGAAGACGCTGGTCGCGCGGCCGTGGGCGCACCATGCCCTTGACGAGTCCTGCGGCCGCTGCGCAGCATGCGGCGAGGGTGGGTGAGCGAACGTCATCGGGCACCAGGGTGACCGCCTTCCGTGATCGCGTTGACCATCGATTACCGGACGCTATAACTTCAGGTCGACCTGAAGTAAAGAGGTGATTCGGTGACCGCCACCCCGATGCGGGTCGGAGTAGCCGCCGCCACCCTCGGCATCGCCGCGCACGTCCTCCGCCACTGGGAGGACGTCGGGCTGCTCCGACCGGCCAGGCTGCCCTCGGGACATCGCGCGTACGACGAGCAGTCGCTCGCCGAAGCGCGGATGATCCAGATCTGCCAACGCGCGGGCTTGTCGCTCGCCGAGATCCGCGACCTCGGCGCCGCACCGCGCGCCGAACGCCTCGCGATCATCGCCGCCAAGCGCGCCGTCGTCGCCGAGCAGGTCGCCGACCTCGAGCTCGCCGACCGGTTCCTCTCGCACGTCGCGACCTGTACACACCCGGTCGTGTCCGACTGCGACGAGTGCTCCGGGCTGGTGGCGAAGGCGCGCCCCCGGTGATCGGGAACCGTTCGCGGCTCGCACGCACCGACGGGTGCCGGGCCTCGATACGCCCTCGCCTTGCGGCTCGGACTACTGGACCAGCAGGGTGGCGCTACTCGACCAGCCGGGCGGGACGGAGCCAGGACACGACGACGTCGCCGATCAGCGAGCGCAGCCGCGGTCGTGTGTCGTCAGCGAGCAGGTCGACGTCGAAGAGGTAGCCGAACGTGTACTGGTTGGCCACCTGGAACACGCAGTACGAGCTGATCAGCAGATGCACGTCGAGCGCGTCGACGTCGTCGCGGAAGACCCCCTCGGCGACCCCGCGCTCGAGGATCGTCTCGAGCACCTCCATCGCCGGCTTGCCGAGGTCGCGCAGGACGTCGAGCCTGCGGATGCCCTCTCCCCGGTGGATGTTCTCGATGGCGACCAGGCGCATGAAGTCCTGGTGCTCGACGTGATGGTCGTACGTCAGCTCGGCGAGTCGCCTGATCGCGTCGACCGGACCGAGGTCACCGACCTCCAGACGGTCCTCTGCGTCGCGGATGCCGCGGTAGGCGTTCTCCAGCACGGCGAGGTACAGCTGTTCCTTGCCGCCGAAGTAGTAGTAGATCATCCGCTTCGTCGTCCGCGTGCGCTCCGCGATCTCGTCGACGCGTGCCCCGGAGTAGCCGTCCTCGGCGAACGCCCGCGTGGCGACCTCGAGCAGCTCCGCCTTCGTACGCTCGGGGTCACGCTGTCTCGAGACCTGCTCAGCCACGGCACCACCCTAGTCGAGGGAGACCGCCGAAGACCGGCCTTCGGCCCTGGTCCCCTCAATGTACTAAATGGTACGTTCCTTCCGTGCGTACGTCGATCGCCACCGTCTGTCTCAGCGGAAGCCTCGTCCCCAAGCTCCACGCCTGTGCCGAAGCCGGCTTCGACGGCGTCGAGATCTTCGAGCCCGACCTCGTCACCGCGTACGAGTCGCCCGAGGAGATCCGCACCCTCGCGGACCGGCTCGGTCTGTCGCTCGACCTCTACCAGCCGTTCCGCGACTTCGAGGGCGTCGACGAGGCGACGTTCGCCGACAACCTGCGGCGCGCCGAGACGAAGTTCCAGCTGATGAACCGCCTCGACATGGACCTCGTCCTCGTGTGCAGCAACGTCGCCACCGCCACGATCGACTCGGACGAGGTGTCCGCCCGCCAGCTGCGCGCGCTCGGCGAGCTGGGCGCCTCGTACGGGGTACGTATTGCCTTCGAGGCGCTCGCGTGGGGCACCTACATCGACGACTACCGCCGCGCCTGGCGCATCGTCGAGCGTGCCGACCACCCGAACGTCGGTGTGTGCCTCGACTCGTTCCACATCCTGTCGCGCGGCCACGACCCGAGCGACATCGAGAAGATCCCGGGCGAGAAGATCTTCTACCTGCAGCTCGCCGACGCACCCGCGCTCGACATGGACGTGCTCTCGTGGAGCCGCCACCACCGTCTCTTCCCGGGCGAGGGCAGCTTCGACCTCACGGGCTTCCTCGGCCACGTGCTCGCCGCCGGCTACACGGGGCCTCTGTCGCTCGAGGTGTTCAACGACGTCTTCCGCCAGACCGACGTCCGCCGGACGGCGGCCCACGCCCACCGATCGCTGGTCTGGCTCGCGGACCAGGTCAGGCGTCCCGACACCGTCCCCTCCGGGAGGCCACTGACGGCCGTGAGCCCACCCGAGGGCTTCGACTTCGTCGAGCTCCGCGGCTCCGGGCTCGACGAGGCCGACCTGGTGCTGGAGCAGCTCGGCTTCACCTTCCGCGGCCGGCACCGCACCAAGCCCGTGCGGCTCTGGTCGTCGGGACGGGCCCGTGTGATCCTCAACGACCAGCGCGGCGGCGATCAGCCGACCCACCTCGCGGCGTTCGGGCTCGAGGTCGCCGACGCCAGCGCGGCGCTGGCCCGGGCCCGCGAGCTGGACGCGCCACCGGTCTTCCGCCAGACCCACGCGGGCGAGCAGGACCTGCCCGCGACCGCGGCGCCGGACGGCACCCAGATCCTGTTCAGCGACAAGGGCCCGGACCCGCGCTGGCTCGACGAGTTCTCGTACGGCGACCCCGAGCGCGCGGACGTCGCACGCTCGATCGATCACGTCAACGTGACGCAGCGCTGGCAGGACTTCGACGAGGCGGTGCTCTTCTACCAGAGCGTGCTCGGCCTCGATCCCGAGCCCGCGCGCGAGGTCGCCGGTCCCCGAGGCCTCGTCCGCAGCCAGGTGATGCGCACAGCCGACGGCTGCGTACGCCTGCCCCTCAACGTGGAGCCGCAGGGAGAGGACCACCGCACGCAGCACGTCGCGTTCTCGTCGGACGACGTCGTCGGGCTCGCCCGTACGGCACGCGCACGAGGCCTGTCCTTCCTCCCGGTGCCCGACAACTACTACGACGACCTGCGGGCCCGGTTCGGGCTCGACGACGCCTTCGTCGCGGAGCTGCGGTCACTGGACCTGCTGTACGACGAGGACGGCGCGGGCGGGTTCGTGCACTTCTACACACGCACGCTCGGAGACGTCTTCTTCGAGTTCGTGGAGCGCCGCGGCCCGTACGACGGGTACGGCGCCGCCGACGCGCCCGTACGCCTCGCCGCGCAGCGCGCAACCGCCCGCTGATCGGTGACTCCTGGGGATTCCGACCCTCCGGATCCCCCACAGCTCACCGCTCGGCGGCGTCCGTACGCGACGGCGCGGCGCCGGTCGAGTCGCGCAGCACGAGCTCGGACGGCAGCTCCACCCGCGGCGGGGTCCGCGGCTCTCGCACGGGCGCTGCCATGTCCAGGAGGATCTCGACCGCCGCGCGCCCGACATCGGTGTGCGGACCGCCGAGCGTGGTGAGGCGCGGTGTGCAGAGCGCGGAGGCGAAGATGTCGTCGAACCCGACCACGCTCACGTCCTTCGGGACCCCGACCCCGCGTTGCGTGAGGCGCTGCACGACCCCGATCGCGAGCAGGTCGTTGTGGGCGACCATGGCCGTCGCCCCCGTGTTGAGCGCACCGTCGGCCGCGACACCGCCCTGCGAGACCTTGGGGGTGAACGGCCCCACCCGCTCGACGCGGACACCCAGGTCGTCCCCCGCGGCACGCAGTGCGGACCAGCGCGTGGCCGCCATCCACGAGTTGCGAGGGCCGGCGAGGTAGACGAGGTGGCGGTGCCCGAGGGACGCCAGGTGCTCGACGATCTGGCGGCACCCCTGGACGTGGTCGAGGACGACGCTGGGGAGCCCCGGGAGCTCGCGGTTCATGAGGACGACCGGACGCTGTGCGGCGATCTGCTCGAGATTCTCGTCGGGCAGACGGCTCGCGGCGAGGACGAAGCCGTCGACGGAGCTGACGAGTCGTTGGATCTGGTCGTACTCGATCCGGGGCGACTCCTCGGCGTTGACGAGGACGAGCGTGTACTCCGACGCCTTCGCCCTCAGCTCCGCGCCGCGGATGAGCTCGAAGTAGTGCGGGTTCGTGATGTCGGAGACGACCATCGCGACGGTGTGGTGACGGCCGGAGAACAGGGCACGGGCATGCGGGTTGGGTCGGTAGCCGAGCTCCGCGGCGACGGCCAGCACGTGCTCGCGGGTCTTGGGGCTCACCCGCGTGGGATGGGAGAACGCCCGCGAGACCGTCGAGGTGGCGACGCCGGCGGCAGCGGCGACGTCGTAGATCGTGGGTCCGGCCATGTCACGTAGCGAACACGATCTGGCAACCAGATGGCAACCGCTTGCCATCACAATCTCACGGTCTCTAAGTTCGCCTGCTATGACCTACGCCACACCGCCCCCACGGGGTCTGTCGCGCGTGAAGGGCTTCTTCGAGACGCCGCCGCGGTGGGCGGCGCGCACCGTACGGGTGCTCACCGCGATCGAGCTGACGATCGGCATCGCCGCTCTCCTCCTGATCTTCTTCCTCGTGATGGCGCAGGCCGTCCAGCGTTACCTGCCGGTCGACGGCTGGCCGTGGACCGGTGAGCTCGCGCGCTTCTGCCTCGTCTGGCTGACCTTCGTGGTCGCGGGCGTCCTCGTCACGACCGACTCGCACATCGCGATCGAGATGGTCGACGCCATCGACAACGAGGTCGTACGCCGGGTCGTACGCGTCATCTCGTGCGTCGTCGTGGCCGCGGTCGGCGTCGGCCTCACCGCGGAGGCGTGGTCGCTGATCGAGACCCAGGCAATCCTCAAGTCCCCCGCCATGCGGATGCCGATGTCGTGGCTGTACGCGATCTCGTTGATCGGCTTCGTCAGCACGACCCTGCGTGCCTCTGTCGCGGCCGTCCAGTACGCGGTCGTCGGCGTCCCGCAGGACGACCACCGCTCGGAGGCACCGGTCGAATGAGCCTCTTGATCCTCTGTGTCCTGATCACGCTCCTGCTCGTGATCCGCGTCCCCATCGCGTTCGCGTTCATCGGGCCGTCGCTCCTCTACCTCCTCACCAACGACCTGTCGCTCGGCCTGGCGCTGCGCCTCGTCGCGCAGTCGACCGCGAGCTTCCCGCTGCTGGCGGTCCCCCTGTTCATCCTGCTCGGGACGCTCGCCAACCACGCCGGCATCGCCGACCGCCTCTTCGACTTCGCGCTCGCCCTGCTCGGCCGGGTCCGCGGAAGCCTGGGCTACGTGAGCATCGGCGTAAGCGTCGGCTTCTCCTGGATGAGCGGGTCGGCGGTCGCCGACGCCGCAGCGCTCGGCAAGGTCCAGATCCCGGCGATGCTGCGGAGCGGATACTCCAAGAAGTTCGCGCTCGGTGTCACCGGTGCCGCGTCGCTGATCGCGCCCGTGATGCCTCCGAGCATCCCGGCGGTCATCTACGCCGGGCTCGCCGCGGTCTCGACAGGAGCGCTGTTCGCGGCGTCCGTCGTCCCCGCTCTCCTGATGGCCCTCGGGCTGTGCGTCGTGGTCTTCCTCTGGGTGCGCCGCGACCCCAACATCGAGCGCACGCAGTTCAGCGGGGCGCGCGTGTGGGAGACCGGCAAGCGCGTGATCGCTCCGCTCGGCGCACCGGTCATCATCCTCGGCGGCATCCTCGGCGGCGTCTTCACCCCGACCGAGGCCGCGGCCGTCGGCGTCGCGTACATGGCGGTCCTCGGCTTCGCCTACCGCACCCTCACGATCCGCGATCTCCCGAAGGTCCTCACCGAGGCGGTCCTCACCAGCGGCGCGATCATGCTGATCGTCGCGTCAGCGAACCTGCTCGGCTACATCTTCGCCCGGGAGCAGGTCGCCCAGCACCTGTCGGCCTGGGTCCTCGACCTCACCTCCAGCCCGACGGTGTTCCTGCTGCTCGTCCTGCTGCTGTCGCTGATCCTCGGCACGGCGCTCGACGCCATCGCCGTCCTCACGCTGGCGGTCCCGATCCTCCTGCCGATCGCGGCCGTGTACGACGTGGACCCGATCGCGCTCGGCGTCCTGATGATCCTGTCGCAGATGATCGGCCTGCTCACTCCCCCGGTGGGCACGGTCATCTTCGTCCTCCAGGCGATCGCGAAGGCCCGCATGTCGGAGGTCTTCTGGGGCGCGCTGCCGTTCATGGTGCCGCTGCTCCTGCTGTGCCTGGCGATCATCTTCTGGCCGGACGCGATCCTCTACCTACCGCAGAGGCTGGGTCTGTGAGCGCGCGCGACGCGACCCGCCGCGAGTCGGTCCTGGTGGCACTCCTGGGCCAGGGGGTCGGTCCGTCCCTGACCCCTCCGATGCACGAGCGCGAGGCCGACCGCCACGGGTTGCGGTACGTCTACAAGATCGTCGACCTCGACGACCGCGGGGTGGGCGCCGACCACCTGGCGCACCTGCTCGACGCGGCGGTCGAGCTCGGCTTCGACGGTCTCAACGTCACCCATCCGATCAAGCACACGATGATGCCGCTGGTCGACGAGCTCGGACCCGAGGTCGAGCGCATCGGCGCCCTCAACACGGTGCTCGTACGAGACGGGCGCACCGTCGCCCGCAACACCGACGTCACCGGGTTCTCCCGGGCGTTCCGCGAGGGCCTCCCGGACGCGGACCTGGACGACGTGGTCCTGCTCGGGGCGGGCGGAGCAGGGACGGCGGTGGCCCATGCCCTCTCCGACCTCGGCGCCGTGCGTCTGCACGTCGTGGACCCGGACCTCGCGCGCGCCGACGACCTGCGGACCTCCCTGGCCGAGAGCGCGCTCGACGTCCGGACGTCCGACCCGAGCGGGCTCGAGGCGCTCCTCGCCCGGGCCTCGGGGATCGTCAACGCCACGCCCCTCGGCATGGCCCACCATCCCGGCACTCCCGTGCCCGGCGAGCTGCTCACCTCGCGGCTCTGGGTCGCGGACATCGTCTACCGCCCCCTCACGACCGAGCTGCTCCGTACGGCGCGAGCACGCGGTTGCCCCACCCTCAGCGGCGCCGGGATGGCGGTCCACCAGGCCGCCGACACCTTCGAGCTCCTCACCGGCAGGACAGCTCACCGCGAGGAGATGTTCCGCGACTTCGACGAGATGGTCTCCGCGGAGACCGGTTCGTCGCACGACGCGGACGTCGACCATCCCACCCATCGGTCTCGGGACACCTCCGGAGAAAGGAACCAGTAGCCATGACTACGCACCCATTCCGCCGCACCACGACGATCGCCGCCTGGGCGATCGTCCCTGTCCTCGCCCTCACCGCCTGTGGCGGAGACGACGAGGGAGGTGACGGCGGCGACGTCGAGCTCACCCTCGCCCACAGCTACACCGAGAACCAGCCGCAGCACCGCTGCGGCGCGCAGGTCATCGCCGACGAGCTGAAGGACGCCGACGTCGGCCTGACCGTGAAGCTGCACCCCAACAGCGAGCTCGGCGGTGACGCCGACCGGATCAGCTCGGTCGTCGCCGGAGACATCGACATCGACATCCAGGGCGCGTCGGCGCTCGGAGCGGTGTACGAGCCGGTGGCCGTCGTCGACGCGGCCTACGCCTTCGACGACAACGACCACCTGGTGAGGTTCTTCGAGAGCGACGACTCCAACGACCTTCTCGACGGCTTCAAGGAGGAGACCGGCGTGACGACGCTCGGCGCATGGTCGGCCGGCCAGCGGCAGTTCACCGCGAACAAGCCGATCCGGACACCGGCGGACCTCGAGGGTCTGCGCATGCGGTTCCCCGCCTCCCCGCAGTTCCTGATGAACGCCAAGGCGCTCGGAGCGAACGCGACCGAGGTGGCGTACGAGGAGCTGTTCCTCGCGCTGCAGCAGGGCACGGTCGACGGCCAGGAGAACCCGATCGTCAACATCGACGCGACCAGCCTCGACGAGGTGCAGGACTACATCAGCATGTCCTCGCACCAGGCCAACTCCAACCTCGTGATCATCGGTCAGAAGTGGGACGAGCTGTCCGACGAGCAGCAGGACGCGCTGCAGTCCGCCGTCGACACCGCGGTCGAGCAGGTGCCGGGCTGCGTCGAGGAGGACGAGCAGAAGACGCTCGCCGAGTGGAAGGAGAGCGGTTCGCTCAAGGTCGTCGACGACGTCGACGTCGAGGCGTTCCGCACGAAGGCCGACTCCTACCTCCGGGACACCTTCAACGACGAGCAGCTGGCCGTGTACGAGGCGATCCGGGGCACGGCTGAATGACGGGTACGGGGGAAGTCCAGACCTTCTCCGGCCCGGTCGATGCGCACGACCTCGGGGTCACGCTGATCCACGAGCACGTCTTCGTCGGGCACCCGGAGCTGGACCTGAACTTCCCCCATCCGGAGTGGGACGAGGCGGCGGCGGTCGAGACGGCCGTCGCCGGCCTCGACCGGTTGTGGCAGCTCGGCGTACGCACGGTGGTGGACCTGACCGTCCTCGGGCTCGGACGTGATGCGACCAGGGTCGCCAGAGTCGCCGGCCGCTCCCGTGTCCGTCTCGTGGCGTCGACGGGCTACTACACCGCCGACGTGCTGCCGCCGTACTTCCACACCCACGGACCGGGCCTCCTCGTCGGCGGTCCCGACCCGCTCGTGGAGATGTTCGTCGGCGACATCGAGGCCGGCATCGCCGGCACCGGCGTCCGGGCCGGGATGCTCAAGGTCGTCACCGACCGTCCCGGGATCACCCCCGACGTCGCGCGCGTGATCACGGCGGCGGCGGTGGCACACCAGCAGACGGGCGTGCCGATCACCACGCACACCCACGCACCGTCGCAGAACGGTCGCGACCAGCTCGTGCTCCTCGCCGAGCACGGCGTCGCGCCGGACCGGGTGATCGTCGGGCACTGCGGCGACTCCGAGGACCTCGCCTACCTCCGTGAGCTCGCCGACGCCGGAGCGACGCTCGGCATGGACCGCTTCGGCATGGAGCACGTCCTCGACGACGTCGCGCGCGTGCGCACGGTGCTGGAGCTGCTCCGTCTCGGCTACGCCGACCGGATGGTGCTGTCGCACGACGCGGCCTTCTTCAGCCGGGTCACTCCTCCGAGCTGGCGTGCGGCGCACGCTCCGAGCTGGCACATGGAGAACCTGCACCGACGCATCGTCCCCATGCTCCGCGAGGGCGGCGCGAGCGAGGACGACCTTGAGCAGATGCTCGTCCGCAACCCGGCGCGGCTGCTCACGCCGTCCCGCTGACCGCGCGTCCG
>Ga0233369_1000066_pt1 | contig 53246 bp, 43 predicted proteins | sample ElkDunMinimDraft_26_FD_191537 | JGI IMG/M metagenome (GOLD analysis project Ga0233369, IMG submission 191537) | Fecal eukaryotic communites from dung pellets of Tule Elk in California, USA - Elk Dung D16 | ecosystem: Host-associated > Mammals > Digestive system > Large intestine > Fecal | place... | reverse complement strand
AAGCACGCATCGTGGCGTCTTACCGGGCGGTGTAGACGATCTCGACGCGACGGTTCTTCGCCCAGCAGTCCTCGTTGGAGTCGGTGCAGGTCGGGCGCTCTTCGCCGTAGCTGACCACGGTCAGCTGGCCACCCGAGCCACCGTTGGCCTGCAGGGCCGAAGACACCGCATTGCCGCGACGCTCGCCCAGGCCGAGGTTGTACTCGCGGCTGCCGCGCTCGTCGGCGTTGCCTTCCAGCGTGATGCGCGAGGACGGACGGTCACGCAGGTACTTGGCGTGGCAGGACATCGCAGCCTGGAATTCCGGACGCAGCGCGTCCTGGTCCAGGTCGAAGTACACGACACGCTGGCGCAGGCAGGCATCGGTGTCCAGGTCCGACGGGCTGTAGGCGCCCGGCGCAGTGGTGGTACCGCCGGTCTGGGCCGGGGGCGGGGTGGTGTCAGCCGGGGGGGCTTCCTTGACCTTCTTGGAGCAGGCGGCCATGGCGACGCACATCATTGCGATGAGCAGGGCCTTGCCGAACACGGCAGACTTGTAGGAGTTCATTCTCGTCGATCCTCAGGCGTTGAAACGGACGTTCAGGTTGATTGAATGACTGTGCACAGATCGTCAGCGCGGAGTCCGGTAGGGACCCCAGGCTGGCTCACGTACATCGCCGTCGGCCAGGACCAGGCGCTGTCGTACGCGGCCATCGGCCGAGACAGCATACAGGACGCCCCGCCTTCCTTCACGCGCCGCATAGAGGATCATGCTTGCGTTCGGCGCGAAGCTCGGGGACTCGTCCAGCGAGCCCGGAGAGAGCGTCGACCAGCGCGGAGAACCGAGGCTGCGGTCCATCACCGCCACCCGGTAGGTGTTGCCCGAACCCTGGGCCACGGCGATCTTCTGCCCGTCCCAGGAAATGCTCGGGTCGGCATTGTAGCTGCCTTCGAAGGTGACGCGGGTGGCGCCGCCGCCCGAGGCCGGCACCTGGTACACCTGCGGGCGGCCGCCGCGGTCGGAGGTGAAGTAGATGCTGTTGCCGTCGGGGCTCCACACCGGCGCGGTATCGATACCGAACTGGTTGGTGATCTGGGTCAGGGCCTTGCTGCCCAGGTCCATGACATAGATCTCGGGATTGCCGCTGCGCGACAGGGTCAGCGCCAGGCGACGCCCGTCGGGCGAGAAGGCCGGACCGCTGTTGATGCCGCGGAAGCTGGAGACCAGCTCACGGCTGCCGCTGCCGATGTCCTGGATGTAGATCGAGGAGTTGCCGCGCTCGAAGCTGACGTAGGCCAGCCGCCGCCCGTCCGGGCTCCAGGCCGGGGACAGCAGCGGCTCGTTGGAGCGCACCACCGTCTGCGGGTTGTAGCCGTCGGCATCGGCGACCATCAGGGCGTAGCGCGTCCCCTGCCCCGCCCCCGTGGCGGTGACGTAGGCGATGCGGGTCCAGAACGCGCCGGGCACGCCGAGGATCTTCTCGTAGATCGCGTCGGCGATCTGGTGGGCGACGTCGCGCATCGCGCTGCCGCGCGCGGTCAGCGCCAGGCCGAGCAGCCGTTCCTGCTTGGCTACGTCGAACAGTTCGTACTCGACGCGGTAGTTGCCCTCGCCCGCATCGGCGACGCGGCCCACCACCAGGAAGTCCTGGCGCAGCGCGCGCCACGCCGGATAGTCCACTTCCGATCCGCGCGTCGGGCGGCCGGGCAGGTCGCGCTCGGGCAGCGCGCGGAACTGGCCCGAGCGCTCCAGGTCGGCACGCACCACGGCGGCGACGTCGGTGGTCGGGGCGGTACCGCCGCCCTGGTAGGGCATGGGCACGATCGCGATCGGCAGGGCCGAGGCGTTGCCGCCGATGATGTCGATTTCCAGGCCCTGTTGCTGCGCAGCGGCGGCGAACGGCAGCAGCAGGGCGAAGATGGCGAACAGGCAGCGTTTGGCGAAGGTCATCGGGAAGGTCCCTCGGGGCATTGCAATGGGCGGTCGACAGCTTGGCCGCGAATCGTCGCACGAAGATGAACGGGGATGGACTCCGGCGCGATCGCGTTCGCCGGGACGCGGCACATGCACGCGCGAGCCCCCGTCACCCCGTGCCTGTCATCGGTCGCGCCACGGTAGCCACGGCGGCGTGAAGGCTGCGGCGCGGCGTGGGCTTCAGCGATCCTGTGCCTGGAAGTTGAGCGTGATCGTGCGCTGGAATACCGACTCGAAGCCGACATAGGGCAAGGGCTGCGCCTTCAGCACCGCCGCCTCCACCGAACGCCTGCCCAGTTCGTCGTAGGGGCAGGATGGGTCGACCTTCGCCTCGACCACTTCGCCACCGGGAATCTGACGGATCACGATCCGGCAGCGCTGGCCGATCGGAACCGTATCCGGACGCGTCCAGTTGCGCAGGATCGCTTCCTGCAGTGCGGCCGCATAGCGGGCCGCAAGGCCGGTATCCACGCCCTGGTTGCCCGGCGGCGGCGACGCGGAAGCCGACTGCTGCGCCTGCGAGGCCTGCCGCGCCTGGCGGTCGGCGATCTGCTGCAGGCGCTGCTGGGCCAGGCGCTGCTCGCGCTCGAGCTTCTCGCGTTCGGCGCGGATCTTCTCCAGCTGCTGCTGCGCCAGGCGCCGCTTCTGCTCGGCCTCCTCCTGGCGCTTGCGCTCGGTCAGGTCGATCTGCTCCTGGCGGCGCTTCTCCTCCTGCTCGCGCTGCACGCGGGCACGCTCGGCCTCGGCGTCGCGGCGCACTTCCTCCTGGTTGACCGGCGCAGGATCGGGCACTCGCTCCTGCGGCGTGGGCTGGCGCTCCACCGGCGCCTCATCGGGCACCGGTTCGGGCAGCGGCTGCGGCGGTGGCGGCGCGACTTCTTCCTCGACCGGCTCGGGCAGTGGTTGCACGACCGGTTCGGGCAGGGGCTCGGGTTCGCTGGCCAGGGCGCGTTCGACCGCGCGCTGGTCGCTGCTGGACACGTCCAGCACCGCCTCCATCGCAGGCGCGCCGGCCACGCTGAGGCGATCCGGGTCCCAGCTCAGCAGGGGCGAGAGCAGCAGGATCGCCAGCACCAGCACGTGCACGAGCACCGCCCAGGCGACGGCGCGGCCCAGGCCCTCCTCGGGCGGCGCCCCGGCGGGGCGCTGGAAGGCATCAGCGTGCATTGCTCCCCGAATCGGTGAGCAGGCTGACATTGCTGACGTTGGCCGCGCGCAGCACGTCCATCGCGTCGAGCACGTTCTGGTAGGGCGCATCGCCCTGCGCGGCGACCATCACCCGGAAATCGGCGCCCTGCTGGCTGCGGATCGGGGCCAGCAGGCCTTCCATCTGGGAGGCGTCGATCAGCCGCGGGCGCTCGTCGCCCGGCAGCTTCAGGCCCAGGCCGCCGTCGGGATAGGCGATGACGATCACCGGGTCCTGGCGGTCCTGGGTGGCGCGCGCCTGCGACGAGGGCAACTTGACGTCGACGCTGAGCGTGAGCAGCGGCGCGGTCACCATGAAGATGATCAGCAGCACCAGCATCACGTCGATGTAGGGCACGACGTTGATCTCGGACTTCAGCTTGCGCCGCTTGCGGTGGATGATGCTTCCGGCCATGGAAATGCCCCGCCTACTCGAGCGTGTTCTGGCGTTGCAGGATGGTGCTGAACTCCTCGGCGAAGCTCTCGTAGCGCACGGCCAGGCGCTCCACGCGCGTGGTGAAGCGGTTGTAGGCCCACACCGCGGGAATGGCCACGAACAGGCCGATGGCGGTGGCGAACAGCGCTTCGGAGATGCCCGGGGCCACGGCCGCGATACCGGTCTGCTCGCCGCTGTTGAGCATGTCGTGCATGGTCACCATGATGCCGAACACCGTGCCGACCAGGCCGACATAGGGCGCGGTGGAACCGATGTTGGCGAGCAGTTCGAGGTTGCGTTCGAGCTGGTCGACCTCGCGGGTGTAGCTGACCCGCATCGCCCGCTGCGAGCCCTCGAGCTGGGCGCGTGCATCGAAGCCGCGCTTGTCGCGCAGCCGCGCGTATTCGCGGAACCCCGCCTCGAAGATGGCTTCCAGGCCGGTGACGCGGCGGTTGCGGTCGGTGGCGGCCGAGTACAGCTTGCCCAGGTCGGCGCCCGACCAGAACCGGCTTTCGAAGTCGTCGGCTTCGCGGTTGGCGAGCTTGAAGATGCGCGCCTTGCGGAAAATGATGATCCAGCTCACCAGCGAACCGACCAGCAGCAGCAGCACGATCAGCTGCACCGGCAGGCTCGCCTTGAGCATCAGGTCGATGTAGTTGATGCCCTCATGGGCGGTGGCGGCTGCGGCAGCCGTGGCGGAATCGGCCAGTTGGCTGGTCGAGGCGGCGGCCTCCTCCGGCAGGGGCTCGATGGCGGTGGCCTGCAGCAGCGTCGCGAGGGCAATCATTCTTCTTGGGCTCCGGGTTCCACGAGTCGGGTCAATGCCTGGTACAGCGCCTCTGGGATCGCCCGCGGCCGGAACGTCGACGCCTCCAGCGCCGCGCACCGCACTTCCGCATCCAGCAGCAGTTCGCCATCGCGCAGGATCGACTGCGCGAACACCACACTGGCATGCCGGCAGCGGCGCAGCGACACCGTGACCTGCAGCGCGTCGTCCAGCCGCGCAGGCCGCCGGAAATCGATCCGCATCGCACGTACCGCGAACACCAGGCCATGGCCCTCGCGCAGTCCGTCCTGCCCGTACCCCAGGGCGCGCACCCATTCGGTGCGCGCGCGCTCGAGGAACGCGACGTACTGCGCGTGATAGACCACACCGCCGGCGTCGGTATCTTCCCAGTACACCCTTGTCGGAATGCTGAACACGGGAACGGCGGGTTCGGGACGGGACTCGGCGATCAAGCGTCTCTCCGTTGCTGCGGTCGGGGCTGGCTGGCCGGGAGCTTCAGAACAGTTCCTCGGTCTGCCCGGCGCCCGCGGCGGGCGGCCTGGGCGGGCGCAGGCCCAGGTGCTGCCACGCCTTGTTGGTGGCCATGCGCCCGCGCGCGGTGCGGACCAGGAAGCCCTGCTGGATCAGGTAGGGCTCGATCACGTCTTCCAGCGTGCCGCGCTCCTCGCTCAGCGCGGCCGCCAGCGAATCGACGCCCACCGGGCCGCCGTCGAAGTTCTCGACGATCAGGTTGAGCAGGCGCCGGTCGAGCTCGTCGAAGCCTTCCGGGTCGACCTTGAGCATCTTCATCGCCGCGTCGGCGACATCGCGGTCGATATGCCCGGCAGCCCGGACCTGGGCATAGTCGCGCACGCGGCGCAGCAGGCGGTTGGCGATGCGCGGCGTGCCGCGGGCACGGCGCGCGATCTCGGCCGCGCCCTCGTCGGCGCAGTCCACGCCCAGGATCGCGGCGGCGCGCCGCACGATCAGGGCCAGTTCCGCGGCGCTGTAGAACTCCAGCCGCTGGACGATGCCGAAGCGGTCGCGCAGCGGCGCGGTGAGCAGGCCCGCGCGGGTGGTGGCGCCGATCAGGGTGAAGGGCGGCAGGTCGATCTTGATCGAACGCGCGGCCGGGCCCTCGCCGATCATGATGTCGAGCTGGAAATCCTCCATCGCCGGGTACAGCACTTCCTCGACCACGGGCGAGAGGCGGTGGATCTCGTCGATGAACAGCACGTCGTGCGGCTGCAGGTTGGTCAGCAGGGCGGCCAGGTCGCCGGCCTTCTCGATCACCGGACCCGAGGTCACGCGCAGGCTCACCCCGAGCTCGTTGGCGATGACATGGCTCAGCGTGGTCTTGCCCAGACCGGGCGGGCCGAAGATCAGGACGTGGTCGAGCGCCTCGCCGCGCTGCTTGGCCGCATCGATATACAGACCCATCTGCTCGCGCACCGGCTGCTGGCCGAGGTACTCGGCCAGCCGCTTGGGCCGGATGCTGGCCTCGATGGCCTCGTCCTCGCGCGTGGACCCGGCCCCGATGATGCGTTGTTGTTCCATCGCGCTATGGTCGCACGGCACCCCCGGCGACGCACCGGCAGGCCGGGTGCCCGCCTGCGCGTCGTGGCGCGCGCGAGGCCGGCCCGGCCGGGCGTCGTGGCTGGCTGCCGGCGGCCCTCGCGCGACGACGACCCTCGCCGGCGCTGCCTGGCCGGCGACTCATGGCGCACGGCGGTGGCGGCTAGGGCGCGGCGAATGCCGTGGCGGCCAGCGCAAAGGAATGGCGCCGGGCCTCGTGGTCGAAGATGTTGGCGGTCAGGATCAGTTCGTCGGGACGATGGCGGGCGGCGAAGGCGGCGATGCCCTCGCGCACGTCGTCCGGATCGCCCACCACCGAGCAGGCCAGGGACTGCTGCACCATCGCCTTCTCCTGGGGAGTCCAGTACGACTCGATGTCGTCGATGGGCGGCGGGATCAGGCCGGGACCACCGCCGCGACGCAGCCGCACGAAGCTCTGCTGCTGGGTGGTGAACAGGCGCTGCGCCTCGGCGCGGGTGTCCGCGGCCACCACGTTGAGCGCCAGCATGGCGTAGGGCGCGCGCAGCCGGCCGGAGGGCTTGAAGTCGCGGTGGTACAGGGCCAGCGCCTCGGTCATCGCGGCCGGGGCGAAGTGCGAGGCGAACGCGTACGGCAGACCCAGCGCCGCGGCAAGCTGCGCTCCGAACAGGCTGGAGCCCAGGATCCACACCGGCACCTCGATACCCGCGCCGGGCACCGCCTGGACCGGCTGCCCGGGCTGCACCGGTTCGAAGTAGCGCAGCAGTTCCATCACGTCCGACGGGAACGCTTCGGCGCCCGCGTAATAGCGGCGCAGCGCCTGGACGGTAGGCTGGTCGGTGCCGGGCGCGCGGCCCAGGCCCAGGTCGATCCGCCCCGGGTACAGCGAAGCCAGGGTGCCGAACTGCTCGGCCACCTGCAGCGGCGCATGATTGGGCAGCATCACGCCGCCCGCGCCGACGCGGATGGTCGAGGTGCCGCCGGCGATGTGGCCGATCAGCACGGCCGTGGCCGCGCTGGCGATCCCCGGCATGTTGTGGTGCTCGGCCAGCCAGAAGCGCCGGTAGCCCAAGGCCTCGGCATGGCGCGCCAGGTCGAGCGAGTTGGCGAAGGCTTCGCGGGGGCTGCTGCCCTCGCAGACGGGGGCCAGATCGAGCAGGGAGAACGGGATCGCGGGCGCGGGATTTTTCGACATGGCCCGGATGTGGGGGCGCAGGCGGCGATTTCCATGCTTGGACGCGGCCGCCCGCATCCGCTGCAAGGCAGCCCGGGGCCGTCCCCCTTCCGCACCGGCGCGGCGGCAGCCGCGCGCGCGCCAGCTGGCGTACCGCCCGGAGCCGGGCCGTCGCGACCGCGCCGTTGCCGACCCCGCGGATCGCCCGGGCGTCGGCCAGCGGCGGGCGGGCGCCGATGGGTCCGTCAGATCTCGACCTGCGCGCCCAGTTCCACCAGGCGGTTGCCCGGGATCCGGAAGAACTGGTTCGCCGGCGCGGCGTTGCGGTGCATCACCGCGAACAGGCGGTCGCGCCAGACCGGCATGCCGCGCTGGGCGCTGGAAACGATGGTTTCCCGGCTGACGAAGTACGTGGTTTCCATCGGGTCGAACACGAGCGCGCCGTGGTCGGCCGCCCGCATCAGCGCCTGCGGGACGTCCGGCGTCTCCATGAAGCCGAAGCGCACGACGACCCGGTAGAAGCCGTCGCCGATCGAGTCGATGGACAGCCGGCGTGCCGCCGCGGCGTACGGCACGCTCAGCGTTTCCACGGTGAGGAACACGTTGCGCTCGTGCAGCACCTTGTTGTGCTTGAGGTTGTGCAGCAGCGCGTGCGGCACCACGCCCTTGTCGCTGGTCATGAACACGGCGGTGCCCGCCACCCGCACCGGCGGCGCCAGCATCAGGCCCGGAATGAAGGTATCCAGGCGGATGCCCTCCTTCTGCATCTCCTCGCGCAGGGTCTCGCGACCGCGACGCCAGGTCCGCAGCAGGGTGAACAGGACGATGCCCAGCACCACGGGGAACCAGGCGCCCTGCAGCACCTTGGCGCCGTTGGCCACGAGGAAGGCGGCGTCGATGACCAGGAACAGCACGCACAGCGGCAGCACCCACACGCGCCACTCCGGCCACAACGCACGCGCCACCAGGAACAGCAGCAGCGTGTCGATCACCATGGTCGCCGAGACGGAGATGCCGTAGGCGGCCGCCAGCGAGGACGAACTGCCGAACGACAGCACCAGCCCGACCACCACGATCATCATGCTCCAGTTGATCGCCGGGATGTAGATCTGGCCGATGGTCTCGCTGGAGGTGTGCTTGATGCGCATGCGCGGCATGTAGCCCAGCTGCATGGCCTGGCGCGCGATCGAGTAGCCGCCGGTGATCACCGCCTGCGAGGCGATCACCGTGGCCATCGTGGCCAGGACGATCATCGGCCACTGCGCCCACTCCGGCACGCCGACGTAGAACGGATTGCGCACGGCCGCCGGATCCTCCAGCACCAGCGCGCCCTGCCCGAAGTAGTTGAGCATCAGCGACGGCAGCACGAAGAAGTACCATGCATGGCGCACCGGCCGCGGGCCGAAATGGCCCATGTCGGTATAGATCGCCTCGCCGCCGGTCACCGCCAGCACCACCGCGCCCAGGATGAAGATGCCGCCCCAGGCGTGCTCCATGAAAAAGCGCGCCGCCCACCATGGATTGATCGCCTGCAGCACTTCGGGCTCGTGCAGGATGTTCATCAGGCCCAGGGCGGCCAGCGCGATGAACCACAGCATCGTGATCGGGCCGAAGACCCTGCCCACCTTCGCCGTGCCGAAGCGTTGCGTGGCGAACAGGGCCACCAGCACCACCAGGGTGATCGGCACGATCCATCGGTGCAGGCCGGGCGCGACCACCTCCAGGCCTTCCACCGCCGAGAGCACCGAGATCGCCGGCGTGATCACGCCGTCGCCGAAGAACAGCGACGCCCCCAGGATGCCGAGGATCCCCACCATGTAGGACGAACGCGAGCCCTTGGGAAAGCAGCGCTGGGCCAGGGCCATCAGCGCCATGATGCCGCCCTCGCCGTCGTTGTCGGCGCGCATGATGATGGTGACGTACTTGACGGTCACCACCAGGGTGAGCGCCCAGAAGATCATCGACAGCACGCCGAGCACGGTGTCGTGGTCGGCGACCAGGCCGTAGTGCGGGGAGAACGCCTCGCGGATCGTATAGAGCGGACTGGTGCCGATATCGCCGAACACCACGCCGATGGCACCGACCACCAGGCCGGCCATGCCGACGTGGCCGTGGCCATGCGAGGTCGTCCCGGATCCGGCGGGCTGGGGGCTGGGCTGCGACATGTTGGGCGGGGATTCCGGCGGGCTGTCAGCGAAGCGCGGACTGTAGCGCCTTGCGGATGATGGCCTCGGCAGGGTCGCCGTCCGCCACCGCGGCCTTGGCCATCTTCTGCGCTTCCGCCGGCTTGTAGCCCAGCTGCTGCAGGGCGATCGTCGCCTCCGACAGCGGGTCGGCCGGCAGCGGGCCGCCGCCAGGCAAGGTCCCGACGGCGAGGTCGGCGGCGCGGTCGCGCAACTCGACCACGATCCGCTCCGCGGTCTTCTTGCCGATGCCCGGGATCCGGGTCAGGGCGGTGACGTCGCCGGCCTGCACCAGCTGCGCGAACTGGTTGACCGATGCGCCCGAAAGGATCGCCAGGGCGATCTTCGCGCCGATGCCCGTGACCTTCTGCACGTCACGGAACAGGCGTCGCTCGGCCTCGCTGAGGAAGCCGTAGAGCGAGACGCTGTCTTCCTTCTGCGCGTAATGGGTGAACAGCGCCACCTCGCGCCCGGCCTCTGGCAGGTCGTAGAAGGTGCTCATCGGCGCTTCGAGCTCGTAGCCCACGCCCTGCACGTCCACCACCAGCCAGGGCGGCTGCTTGTGGACGAGGATGCCGCGCAGGCGGCCGATCATGCCCGCCCCCCGCGCGGCAGGGCGACACCGGTCCGGCATCGCGGCGCGCCGGGCCCGCCGGCGGCGTGTCGGGAAGAGCGCTGCGGATCGTTCACTTGCGGCTCCAGGCCTGCTGAGTGCTGACGCCCAGCCGCCGCGCGGTGGCGCGTACGTGGGCATGGGTGATGGCGATGGCGAGCGCATCGGCCGCATCGGCCTGCAACTTGCCGTGCAGGTTGAGCATCAGGCCGACCATGTGCTGGATCTGCGCCTTCTCCGCGCCGCCCTTGCCCACCACGGCCAGCTTCACTTCCGTGGCCGCGTACTCGTGCACCGGCAGGTCGCGCAGCACCACGGCGCTGATCGCCGCGCCGCGCGCCTGCCCCAGCTTGAGCGCCGAATCGGGATTGCGCGCCATGAACACGCGCTCGATCGCCACTTCCTGCGGGCGCCAGGTCTCGATTACCTCGGCCAGGCCCACCAGCAGGCGCTTGAGACGCAGCGCGAAATCGCCCTCGCCCAGCAGGACCAGCGCGGCGTTGTGCACGTGGGTGGTGCGGCCGGCGTCGTCCACATCGATGATGCCCACGCCAGTGCGTTGCGAGCCTGGATCGATTCCGAGAATGCGGGTGCTCATCCGGCGTCGGCCGCGGCCCCGCGGGCGCGGGGCGGCGACGCTCGCCGGCCCCCGCTGCGAGGCAGCGGCGACTCAGCCATAGGCCGCGTCGCCCAGGTCGGCATTGGAATAGACGCTCTGCACATCGTCCATGTCCTCGAGCCAGCGCAGCAGCTTGACCACCTGCTGGGCGGCCTCGCCGTCGACGGCGACGTCGTTGTCGGCGCGCATGGTGACTTCGGCCAGTTCCGGCGACAGCCCCGCGGCCTCCATCGCCTGCTTCACGTCGGCGAAATTCTCCGGGGCGGTGATCACGTCGATCGCGCCGTCTTCCGGGTAGACCACCACATCGTCGGCGCCGCCCTCGATCGCGGCCTCGGTGATGCGGTCCTCGTCGGCGCCGGCGCCGTAGGACAGGACGCCGAGCTTGTGGAACATGAAGGCCACCGAGCCCTCGGTGCCCATGTTGCCGCCGAACTTGCCGAAGGCATGGCGCACGTCGGCCACGGTGCGCACGCGGTTGTCGGTCAGGCAGTCGACGATGACGGCCACGCCGCCGGGCGCGTAGCCCTCGTAGCGGATCTCCTCGTACTCGACCCCTTCCAGCTCACCGGTCGCCTTCTTGATGGCGCGCTCGATCACGTCCTTGGTCATGTTGACCGACAGACCCTTGTCGATGGCGGCACGCAGGCGCGGATTGCCCGCGGGGTCGCCTCCGCCGGCCCGCGCGGCAACGCCGATCTCGCGGATGATCTTGGTGAAAATCTTGCCGCGCTGCGCGTCGACGGCGTTCTTGCGTGCTTCGATGGAAGGACCGCGTCCCATGGATCACATGACCGTTTCGGGAAGACGCGCCGATTATACGTTTTGCCGCCCCTGTCCATGGTGGAATCGTCCGTGGCGCAGGAAGCAGGCCGCCTGCCGCGCGGCCTCGGCCGACAGCAGCAGCCCGCTGTGGCTGGCGGCGACGATGCAGTGGTCGCGCAGCGCCGGAACCCGGGTCTCGGCGACCGCCACCGTGCCGTCGGAGGCCTGGTCGACGGCCGACAGCAGCCGGCCGAGTCCGCGCGGCACGCAGCCGGCCACCGCGCCCACCTCGACCTGTCCGACCCAGTCCCCCAGCCCTTGCTGGAGCAGTCCGGCGCTGCGCCCCAGCACCAGCGAGGACCAGCGATTGCCGCCCAGGGCGCGGGCCGTGCAACTGCCGCACAGGGGAGATCCCAGGCACACCAGGCGCCGGACCGGGAGGCCGGGCGCCAGTTGCAGGGCCTGCAGCGCCACCAGGCCGCCGAGGCTGTAGCCGACCAGGTCCACCTCGGGGCCATCGCGCAGCCGTTCGACCAGCGCCTGCGCCGCCTTCGCCGGACCACCCACGACGCTGGGATAGCCCCAGATCCGCACCTCGAAACCGGCCTTGCGCAGCCGCCGGGCCAGCGGCAGCAGCCACAGGCGCGTGTTCCAGATGCCGTGGATGAGCAGGACCGGGCGCGTGGAGGGGTCCTGGGCGAAGGTCGTGGACACGTCGGCAGCGGGCATGGCCGGATTGGAACCGGCGGGCAGGCGCGGGCGCAAGGCCGGACCGGCGTGGCGGCGACGCGACCTCAGCGTTCGGCGCTCGGACCGGCGGGCCGCCGCAGGATGAATTCAAGGTCCCGCGTGCCGCCCACGGGAAACAGGTACTGCCCGACCCGCTCGAAACCGCGCCGGGCATAGAAGCGCTGCGCGCCGAGGTTCTCGGACCATACGCCGATCCACAGCGTGCGCGGGCCGTCGCGCAGCAGCCAGTCCAGCGCCGCATCGAGCATGCGCCCGCCATGGCCACCGGACTGGTGGCTGCGCAACAGGTAGAGGCGCTTGAGCTCGCCGTCGCCAGGCGCAACCTCCGGATGCGGCAGGCCGCAGGGGCCGGCGGCGGCATGGCCCACCGCCGCGCCGTCATCCTCCAGCAACCAGACGGCGTAGTCGGGATGTTCCAGGATCGTGCGCTGGCGCCCGACCGCATAGGCCTCGGCGAGGAAGGCGGCCAGATCCTCCGGCGGGTACAGATGGCCGAAGGTTTCGGTGAAGGTACGCGCGGCGAGGTCGGACAGCGTCGCCGCGTCGTCAGGCGTGGCCCGTCGCAGCCGCACGCTCAGGCCTCGTCCTCGTCTTCTTCCTCGCCGTCGGCGTCGTCTTCCTCCTCGCCCTCTTCCTCTTCTTCCTCTTCGTACTCGTAGTCGTCCTCGCCGAAGTCCTCGCCGTCCCAGCGGCCTTCGGCATCGGGCACGAAGCTCAGCGCCATGGCGGTCGGCAAGGTGCCCACCCGCACCAGCCAGCCGCCGAACACGCGGGCGCGTTCGGTGACCAGGGCCGGATCGGTTCCTTCATTTCCCAATCGCTCCCATTCCAGGGAGAACGGCATTTCGCTCATGGCGGCTCCTTCAGGCGTCTTTCGAGGCAGGGCGGACCTGTACGTGCACTTCGGCCAGCTGCGCGTCGGGGATCGGCGATGGCGCGCCGGTCATCAGGCACTGGGCCGAAGTGGTCTTGGGGAAAGCGATCACGTCGCGGATCGAGTCGGTGCCCGCCATCAGCGCGGCGATGCGGTCGATGCCGAAGGCGATGCCGCCGTGTGGCGGCGCGCCGTACTTGAGCGCGTCGAGCAGGAAGCCGAACTTGAGCTCGGCCTCTTCCTTGCCGATGCCCAGCAGGTCGAACACGGCCGACTGCATCGAGGAGCGGTGGATACGGATCGAGCCTCCGCCGATCTCGTTGCCGTTGAGCACCATGTCGTAGCCGCGCGACACCGCGGTCGCCGCGTTCGCGCGCAGGTCGGCCTCGTCGTCCACCGCCGGCGCGGTGAAGGGATGGTGGAGCGCGACGTAGCGCTGCGCCTCCTCGTCCCACTCGAACATCGGGAAGTCGGTGACCCACAGCGGGCGCCAGCCGTCCTCGACCAGGCCGAAGTCGCGGCCGGCCTTGAGCCGGATCGCACCCATGAAATCGCTCACCGTCGAATACTTGCCGGCGCCGAAGAACACGATGTCGCCGTTGCCGGCGCCCACGTGCGCCACCAGCGCGGCGAAGGCGGACTCGTCGAAGAACTTCTGGATCGGCGAGGCGATCTCGCCGTTCTCGCCGATCTTGATGTAGGCCAGGCCCTTGGCGCCGAACTTGGCCGCATGCGCGCCGTACTCGTCGATCTGCTTGCGCGAGAGCGTCGCGCCACCCGGGATGCGCAGCGCGGCGACGCGGCCGCCGGGATCGGCGGCCGGGCCGGTGAACACGGCAAAGCCGCTGTCCTTGACCAGCTCGGCCACGTCCACCAGCTCCAGCGCGATGCGCAGGTCGGGCTTGTCCGAACCGTAGCGGCGCATGGCTTCGGCGTACGTCATGCGCGGGAACTCGGCCGCGAGCTCGACGCCGGCGACCTCGCGGAACACCTCGCGGATCATCGCCTCGACCGTATCCTGCACGTCGCGTTCGGACACCCAGGCGAACTCCATGTCGAGCTGGGTGAATTCCAGCTGGCGGTCGGCGCGCAGGGCCTCGTCGCGGAAGCAGCGCGCGATCTGGTAGTAGCGGTCGAAGCCGGCCATCATCAGGATCTGCTTGAACAGCTGCGGCGACTGCGGCAACGCGTAGAACTCGCCCGGATGCATCCGCGCCGGCACCAGGAAGTCGCGCGCGCCCTCGGGCGTGGCCTTGGTCAGGATCGGCGTCTCGATGTCCTGGAAGCCGCGCGCGTCCAGCCAGTGGCGCAGGGCGCTGACCAGCCTGGTGCGGGTGCGCATCCGGCGCTGCATTTCGGGATGGCGCAGGTCGAGGTAGCGGTACTTCAGGCGCGTCTCCTCGCCCGGGTTCTCGTGGTGATGGAACGGCAGCGGCTCGGCCTTGTTCAGCACCTCGATGGTCTCGGCCACCACTTCGACCTGGCCGGTGGCGATCTTGTTGTTCACCGAATGCCGGCGCCGCACCGTGCCGGTGATGCGCAGGCAGTCCTCGTAGCCCACCTTTTCCGCCATCGCGACCACCTCGGCGTTGCCGGCGGCGTCCGAGGGCTCGGCGACCACCTGGACGATGCCCTCGTGGTCGCGCAGGTCGATGAAACAGACCCCGCCGAGGTTGCGGGCGACATCGGCCCAGCCGCACAGGGTCACGGTCTGCCCGATCAACGACTCGTCGACCAGGCCACAGAAATGGGTACGCATGGAAACGGCAACTCCGGGATCGTGCCGGCCGCGCCGGCTAACCCCCAAGTTTAAAGGCCTTTTGGCCCGGTGCCACGGCGGGTGAACGCAGTGGATCCGCGGCCACGGTGGAATGGGCCTGTCGACGTTGCATTCAGCAATATGACGGCAAGGTTGCAGCTGGGCCCCGTCGCGCGGGCACCGGTCCGTTCCCACAGGAAGCAACCGCCGCATGCCGACGATCCTGCCACTGTCGCTCCTTGCCATGGCCTACCTGCTGGCCGCCTCGGACCGGCACGTCTGGCTGCGGGCCTGCCTGCTGTCGGGCGTCCTGCTCTCGCTCAGCGCCTGGTGGCTGGTCGACCGGCTGAGCGGCAACGGCATCGACGCGGCCACCCTGTACCACCTGCAGGCCGGGATGCAGGGCGCCGGGGTCGCCGATTTCAGCGGCGACATCGGCTACTTCCTGGGCCTGGCGCTGCTGTCGCTGCTGCCGCTGGCCGTGGCGTTCTCGCGCGGGCGGCTGCAGGGCTTCGCCCGGCGTCATCCGGCGCCGATCGTTTCGGTGGGATTCGTCGGCGCCTTCCTCGCCGCGGTCGTGGCCAGCCCCCTGTACGCCGACCTGCAGCGCCTGCAGCAGCAGTTCGCACCGGTCGACGCCACCGGCGTGGCGGCCGAATACCAGGTACCCGGCGGCGTCCTGCCGCGCCGCCCGAACATCGTGTGGATCTACGCCGAAAGCCTGGAACGCACTTATCTGGACGAGTCCGTCTTCCCCGGCCTGATGCCGAACCTGGCCGAGCTGGTCCGGCAGGGTCTGGATTTCCGCGACATCGCCTCGCCCGAGGGCGGCGGCTGGACCATCGCCGGCCTGGTGACGTCCCAGTGCGGCATCCCCCTCACCGCCGCGCGCGGCGACGAGAACAGCCTGGGACGGATGCGCGAGTTCCTGCCCGGCGCGCACTGCCTGGGAGATTTCCTGAAACAGCAGGGCTATCGCAACCTGTTCCTGGGCGGGGCCGACTCGGGCTTCGCCGCCAAGGGCCGCTTCCTGGAACAGCACGGCTTCGACGAGGTGCGCGACCTCGCCCATTACCGCCAGGCCGGCATCGACCGCGCGCACTTCTCCAACTGGGGCCTGCACGACGATGTCCTGCTCGAGGACGCGTTCGACACGTTCATGGCGCTCTCGGCCAAGGGCGCGCCGTTCATGCTCAACGCGCTCACCATGGACACCCATCACCCGGCCGGCCACCTGCCGCTGGCCTGCGGCGACGTGCGCTACCGCAGCGCGCTGGGCGACGTCGGCCTGCTGCATGCGATCAAGTGCAGCGACATGCTGATCTCGCGCCTGGTCGAACGCATCCGCAGCAGTCCCTACGCCGACGACACCCTGATCGTGCTCGCCTCAGACCACCTGGCCATGCCCAACGACCTGAGCCAGGTACTGGCCGGGATGCGTCGCGAGAACCTGCTGGTCTTCCTCGGCCCCGGGATCGAGGGCCAGCAGATGGCGGTGCCCGGCACCACGCTCGATTCGGGCGCCACGCTGCTGTCGCTGATCGACCCGGCCCGCGATGCGCTCGGCTTCGGCCGCTCGCTGCTGGTGCCCGGCTCGGCGCCGAGCGCCAGCGTGGCGGCGCTGGCCGACGGCGAGCCGGCCTACGCGACCTACCTGGCCTACGCGCGCAGCCTGTGGACCGGCGGCGATACGCGCACCCTGCGCATCGACGGCGACCAGATCCGCATCGGCCTGCAGCACGTGCGGCCGCCGGTGATGATCGAGTACGACGAGGACTGGGCGCTGGGCGCGATCACGATGGAGGACGCGCCGCGCCAGTTCGGCATCGACGACCCGGCCAACGTGCGCGCCTATGTCGATCGCTGCACCGCCTTCGACGATGACGCGCTGAGCGGCGAGTGGTGCGCACTGCTGGTCGATGCGCGCAACAACCGCAAGCTGTTCGCCGATGCCGACCTGCAGCGGGGCGTGCGCGTGGACGCGCCGCTGGAAGCGGCCTCCGGCCCGCGGCCGCGGCCGCGGCGCGCGATCTGGCTGGGCCACGAGACCGAGGTGGTTGCCGGGCAGTACCAGCTGCGGGTGCGCCCGCGCGAATGGCCGACGCATCCGTTCTGGCTCGAGGCGGTGGCCTCGGACGGGCGCGTCGTGGCGCGCGAATGGATCCAGCCGCGCGGACGGCGTCCCGAGGGTCCGATCCGCCTGCACATCGGCGTGGACGATACGATCGCCGACCTCGAATTCCGCGCCTGGCTGGACTGGGCCGAGTACATGGAACTCGACAGCCTGGCGATGGTGCGCACCACCGCGCGCTCGCGGTCCTAGGCGGGCGCGCCCGCGTCGGGGCACGCACCAGCGCGCGGCCCTGCCGCTCTCAGGTGTCGGCGCCCTTGGCCGCGGGAGCGGCCGCGGGCTTGGCGGCCTCCTTGGTCGCGGCCCCCGCATCGGGCTTGGATTCGGGCTTGGATTCCTTGCCACCGCCGCCGTCCGCCAGGTTGCGCTTGCGGTCGCCGTCCTTCTTGAAGTCGGTTTCGTACCAGCCGCCGCCCGCCAGGCGGAACGAGGGCGCGGTCACTGCGCGCTTGACCGCCGGCGCATCGCACGACGGGCAGGTCTCGGGATCCGGGTCGGAGAGCTTCTGCAGGCGGTCGAAGCTGTGGCCGCACTGCTCGCAGCGGAAGGCATAGATGGGCATGGCGATATCGGTCGAAAGGTAGGTATCCCGGCGCGCAGTGTGGGGATGGCGCGGCCGAATTCAAGGCGGCGCGGCCAGGCGGCCGCGCCACGCCGGGGTCCCGGCGTCGCCGGGCTGTCGCCGGCCCCGCCTATTGCGGCGCGCTGCCCCAGGGCGCAGGCGGCAGGTCGACCGGCTGCGTCAGGTCGAACTCGACCTTGAACTCGCGTCCGCCCGGACGGGCCAGTTCATAGAGGAAACGCTGGCCCGGCTCGACCTCCATCGCCCAGGTGTTGCTCACCGATGCGTTGAGCCCCTCGCGCTCGAACATCGCGATCGATTCGGCATCGACCGGGAATTCCTGTCGCACCGCGCTCCCCGGGCTGGCGGTATCGCCGCCGTACATGGTCACCGCGTCGTCGCTGCCGTCCTCGTGGCGATGGTCGTGCTTCAGGCGCAGGCCATCGGCGGTGCGGGTGAGCACCCAGGTGCGCGAATGGTCGTCGCCGACGTGGAAGGGCACGCGCAGTTCCCGCGTGGGCGCCTCGCAGCCGCGCACGTGCATCACCAGGCGCTTGCCCTCGAAGGCGTCGGGTTCGGAGGACGCGGGCTGGTTGGCGACGATGCGCCCTTCGAACGCCTGTCCGCAGTGACGGGCCAGCGCGGCGAGGAACTGGTCGGCCGGGGCCGGCTGCGCGTCGGCGAGCTGGGCGGGATCGAGCTGTTCGGCGGCGGCATCGGCCTGCGCGGCCGCGTCCTCCCCGTCGGAGGTGTGGATGGTGCAGCCGGCCAGCGCAAGGGCGAGCGTGGCGGCGGGAAGCAGGAAACGTGCGGAGTGCGATTGGAGTCTGGTCATCACCGCACCGTAACCGGGCGCCCGGGGCATCGCAACCCGCCGGACCGTGGCGGACGGCGGGAAAGGGGCACTCCATCGTGCCCGGCGCGCCCTCAGCCGTACAGCGCGAGCAGTTCGCCTTCGGCCTCGTCCAGCTGCGCGCGCAATGCGGCCTGCTTCTGCCCGATCTCGGTGACCTTCGCGCCGTCGGCATAGGTCTCGGGGCGGGCGAGTTCGGCCTCCAGGGCGGCCAGTGCACGCTCGAGTTCGGCCACGCGCGCCTCGGCCTTGCCCAGGCGGTGGGGATTGATCTTCTGCGCCGGCCTGGCCGGCTCCGGCTCGGGCAAGGCGACCTTGGGCATGGAAGGCGCGCGCGCCTGCTCGGCCGAGGGCCGCGAGCGCAGCCAGGCCGCGTATTCGTCGAGGTCGCCATCGAAGGGCTTCACCACGCCCTCGGACACGCGCCAGAACGTGTCGCTGACCAGGCCGATGAGATGCCGGTCGTGCGAGACCAGCACGATCGCGCCCTCGAAATCGCTCAGCGCCTCGGCCAGCGCCTCGCGCATGTCGAGGTCGAGATGGTTGGTGGGCTCGTCGAGCAGCAGCACATTGGGCTGGCGCCAGGCGATCAGGGCCAGCGCCAGGCGCGCGCGTTCGCCGCCGGAGAAGCCGTCGATGCTCTCGAAGGCGCGGTCGCCGGGGAAATACCACTTGCCGAGGAAATCGCGGAAGGCCTGGGTCGGCATGTCCGGCGACAGCTCGCGCAGGTGGTCGATCGGCGAAGTGCCGGCGACCAGCGACTCCACCGTGTGCTGGGCGAAATAGCCGATGCGCAGGTCCGGGTGCGCGTAGCGCTCGCCGGCCACCAGCGGCAGCTCGCCCACCAGCGACTTGACCAGGGTCGACTTGCCGGCGCCATTGGGGCCGAGCAGGCCGATGCGGTCGCCCGCTTCCAGGCCGAAGCCGACGTTGGACAGGATCCGCGCATCGGCGCCGTAGCCGCACTCGCCGTCGTTGATGCGCAGCAGGGCGTGCGGCAGCTTCGCCGGGGCGGGGAATTCGATCCGGAACTCGCGCTCGGCACGCACCGCCTCGGTGCCGGCCAGCTTGGCCAGGCGCTTCATCCGGCTCTGCGCCTGGCGCGCCTTGCTGGCCTTGGCCTTGAAGCGGTCGATGAACTTCTGCAGGTGGGCGCGCTCGGCCTGCTCCTTGTCGTGCGCGATCTGCTGCTGGCGCAGGTGTTCGGCGCGCTGGCGCTCGAAGGCGGTGTAGTCGCCCACGTACAGCTTGGCCTTGCCGTCGTTGAGGTGCAGGGTGTGCGTGCTTACGCCATCGAGGAACTCGCGGTCGTGGCTGATCAGCAGCAGGGTGCCGGGGTACTTGAGCAGCCACTGCTCCAGCCACAGCACCGCGTCCAGGTCGAGGTGGTTGGTGGGCTCGTCGAGCAGCAGCAGGTCGCTGGGCATCATCAGGGCCCGCGCCAGGTTCAGGCGCACGCGCCAGCCGCCGGAGAACGAACTCACCGGGCGGTGGTGGGTCTCGGCCGGGAAGCCGAGCCCGTGCAGCAGGCGCCCGGCGCGCGCCTCGGCGTCGTAGCCGCCCAGTTCGGCCAGCTTCTGGTGGGCCTCGGCCACCGCCTCCCAGTCCTCGCGGGCGTTGGCCGCGGCCTCGGCCTTGATCACCCCGGCGATGACATCGTCGCCGCCCAGCACGAACTCGATCGCCGGGTCAGGCAGCGAGGGGGTTTCCTGGGCGACGCTGGCGATGCGGACCCGGTTGGGCACGTCGATGTCGCCGCGGTCGGCCTCGACCTCGCCGCGCACGGCGGCGAACAGGCTGGATTTGCCGGTGCCGTTGCGGCCGACCACGCCCACCCGCCAGCCCGCGTGCAGGGCCAGGTCGACATTGGACAGGAGCAGGCGTTCGCCGCGGCGCAGGGCGAAGTTTCTGAAGGCGATCATGGGCCGCGGATTCTACCGGAGTGGCCGCCCGACCCCACGGCTTATGCTCTGAAGGCATAAGAAGATGGTCATATTCACTTTCGCGCAAGTGTTAGCGCGCGGTTAAATGCCCGCATCCCCCTGGAGCAGGCCCATGAATCGCCATCCCCTTTCACGCGCCGTGATCGCGGCCGTCACCATCCTCGGCGCACTGTCCGCCCACGCCCAGCAGGCCAGCGCGCCCGCCGCCGGCACCTTGGACACCATCATCGTGACCGGCACCCGCGTGGTCGACCGCACGGTGGCCGAGTCGCAATCGCCGATCGACATCATCAGCAGCGAGGCCCTGCAGGCCACCGGCACCACCGAACTGGCCACCGCGCTGGCACGCGCCCTGCCCTCGCTCAACTTCCCGCGCCCGGCACTGACCGACGGCACCTCGGCGATCCGGCCGGCGCAGTTGCGCGGGATGTCCCCCGACCAGGTGCTGGTGCTGGTCAACGGCAAGCGCCGCCATACCTCGTCCCTGCTCAACCTCAACGGCACCATCGGCCGCGGCTCGGCGCCGGTCGACCTCAACACCATTCCGGTCACGGCCATCGAGCGCGTGGAAGTGCTGCGCGATGGCGCCTCGGCCCAGTACGGCTCAGACGCGATCGCCGGCGTGGTCAACGTGGTGCTCAAGGGAGCCGGCGAAGGCGGCAGCCTGCGGGTCCAGTACGGCCAGTACTCGGCCGGCGACGGCGCGCAGTCGCAGATCGCCGGCAACAGCGGCGTGGCCCTCGGCGGCGGCCGCGGCTTCGTGCACCTGTCGGCCCAGCTCGGCAGGCAGGACGCCACCAACCGCGCGCGCCCGTTCGCCGGCACGCCCGGCCCCACCCAGCCCGCGCCCGGCCAGAAGGCCTTCGTGATCGGCGAGCCGGACGTCGATTTCGGCGCGGTCGGGGCCAACCTCGACTACGCGCTGACCGATTCCCTGTCGCTCTACGGTTTCGCCACCGCCAGCAACCGCGACATCACCTCTTTCGCCTTCTTCCGCGCGCCGGCCAATCCCACCCAGAACATCCCGTCGATCCACCCGGACGGCTTCGTGCCGGAGATCAACAACATCTCCAAGGACCGCTCCATCGTCGCCGGCCTCAAGGGCTACACGGAAAGCGGCTGGAACTGGGACCTGGGCTACAACTACGGCTACAACCGCCTGGACTTCCATACCCGCAACACGCTCAACGCCAGCCTCGGCGAGTCCTCGCCGACCTCGTTCTACGACGGCGCGCTGGAGACGACGCAGAACATCCTCAACCTCGACGTCAGCCGCCAGCTCGACTGGGGCCTGGCGTATCCGGCCACGCTGTCGTTCGGCGTGGAGGCGCGCAACGAGAAGTGGAACCAGTCGCCGGGCGAGTACGGCTCGTGGGCCGATGCCGGCCAGGGCGTGCCGGGCGCGGGCGCGGGCGCGCAGGGCTTCGGCGGCTTCGCCCCGGCGGTGGCTGGCGCCTACGACCGCGACAGCCATGCGATCTACCTCGGCCTGGAAGCCGACATCACCGAGGCCTTCTCCGGCGGCATCGCCGCGCGCTACGAGGACTACGACGATTTCGGCAGCCAGACCTCGGGCAAGCTGTCGGCGCGCTACGCGTTCAATGAGGCGGTGGCGCTGCGCGGCACCCTGTCCTCGGGCTTCCGCGCCCCGTCGCTGGCCCAGCAGTACTTCCAGACCGTCTCGACGAACTTCATTACCGACCTGGACGGGGTGACCCGCCCCTACGAGATCCGCACCTTCCCCGCCAGCAGCGCGGTGGCGCGGGCCTTCGGCGCCGAGCCGCTGCAGCCGGAGGAGTCGACCTCGCTGAGCCTGGGCCTGGTGCTGCAGCCGGCCGACGGGCTGTACGTGACCCTGGACGCCTACCGCATCGAGGTCGACGACCGCATCGCGCTGTCGTCCAACCTCACCGGCGACGCGGTGCGTAACCTGCTCGAAACGCAGGGCATCTTCGGCGTCAATGGCGGGCGCTATTTCACCAATGCCATCGACACCCGCACCGAGGGCGTGGACCTGGTGGGCACCTGGCGCCTGCCGCTGGCGACCAGCACCCTCGACCTCACCGCCGGCTACAACCACACCAGGACCAGGATCACCCGCATCGCGCCCAACCCGCCGCAGCTGGAGCAGAACGGGCTGGACCTGGAACGCATCGACCGGGTCGAGGCCGGCCGCATCGAAGCGGGTTTCCCGCGCAACAAGCTGCTGCTCGGCAGCGTGTGGACCGGGCAACACTGGGCGTTCTCTGCCGCCGCGACCCGCTACGGCAGCGTGCGCACCACTCCCAACAATCCGGCCCTGGACCAGACCTACGGCGCCAAGTGGCTGCTCGACGTCTCGGCCAGCTACCGCCCCGACGGACGCTGGACGCTGACCCTGGGCGCGGACAACCTGCTCAACGAGTACCCGGACGAGAACATCTTCGGCAACTCCACCAACGGCCAGTTCCCCTACAGCAACCTCTCGCCGTTCGGCTTCGGCGGCGCCTTCGCCTACGGGAAGATCGGCTACCGCTGGTAAGCCGCGACGGCGTTCACCCGCGCCCGCCGCGCAAGCGCCCCGGCTTCAGCCGGGGCGCTTGCGTTTCATGCCTCGGCCGCCCTGTCCAGATCGCCTCCGCCTCCGGCGTGCTGGCTTCTGAACCGCGCGCGCCGGAGCGATACCGGATGTGGCGCGGCAAACCACAGGCACAGGCTGAATCCGGCCGATTTGATCGCCAATCCCGCATCCGCCAAACTGCAACCCCATGGACCGCGATCACGCTGGCCTCGATGCATCATGACACCGACCTGATCAACATCGTCGCGGTTGGCCTGGCCGTTGCATTCGTGCTCGGAGCGCTGGCCAACCGGCTGCGCATGTCGCCCCTGGTCGGTTACCTGGCTGCGGGCATCATCGTCGGACCGTTCACTCCCGGCTTCGTGGCCGACCAGGAACTGGCCAACCAGCTCGCCGAACTCGGCGTGATGCTGCTGATGTTCGGCGTCGGCCTGCACTTCTCGCTCAAGGACCTCATGGAGGTCAAGGCGATCGCGATCCCGGGCGCCGTCGCCCAGATCACCGTGGCGACCGTGCTGGGCTGGGGCCTGTCGGCGGTGCTCGGCTGGCCGACGCTGCATGGGGTGGTGTTCGGCTTCGCCCTGGCCACGGCCAGCACCGTGGTGCTGCTGCGCGCGATGGAGGAGCGGCGCCTGCTCGACACCACGCGCGGGCGGATCGCGGTGGGCTGGCTGATCGTCGAGGACCTGGCCTGCGTCATCGCGCTGGTGATGATGCCGGTGATGGCCGACATCTTCGTCGGCGTCGACGGCGCGCCGCCGCCCACGCTCAAGGGCGTGGCGCTGACGGTGCTGTGGACGATGCTCAAGGTCGCGGCCTTCGTCGCGGTCATGCTGGTGGTCGGGCGCCGGGTCATCCCGATGGTGCTCGAGCGCATCGCGGGGACCGGATCGCGCGAGCTGTTCACGCTGTCGGTGCTGGCGATCGCGCTGGGCATCGCCTTCGGCTCGGCCCTGCTGTTCGGCGTGTCGTTCGCGCTGGGCGCGTTCTTCGCCGGCATGCTGCTCAACGAGTCCGAACTCAGCCACAAGGCCGCCGCCGACTCGCTGCCGCTGCGCGATGCCTTCGCGGTGCTGTTCTTCGTCTCGGTCGGCATGCTGTTCGACCCGATGATCCTGGTGAACCGGCCGCTGGAAGTGCTGGCCACTGCCTTCATCATCATCTTCGGCAAGTCGGCCGCCGCGTACTTCATCGTGCGCGCCTTCGGCCACCCCACCTCGACGGCGCTGACGATCTCCGCCAGCCTCGCGCAGATCGGCGAGTTCGCCTTCATCATCGCCGGCCTGGGCGTGGCCCTGCGCATGCTGTCGGTCGACGAGCAGTCGCTGGTGCTGGCGGGGGCGCTGATCTCGATCATGCTCAACCCGATGATCTTCCGCCTGCTCGACCGGCAGCTGGCCAGGCGCGCGGCCGCCGAAGCCGCCGCGCAGGGCGAACCGGAAGAAGACGCCCTGCAGTCTCCGGCCTTCGACATCGACGACCACACCATCGTCGTGGGCTACGGCCGCGTCGGCCGGCAACTGGCCATACTGCTGCGCGATCGCGGCGTGCCGGTGGTGGTGGTGGAAGAGGATGCGGACCTGGCGCAGCGCGCACGCGAGGAAGGCCTGCTCGCCGTCCGCGGCAACGTCGCGTCCGAGGCGGTGATGCACGAAACCCTGCCCGGACGCGCCAAGCTGGCGGTGTTCGCGATCCCGCGCGCGCTCGAGGCGGGCGAGACGATCGAGCGCATGAAGACGCTCAACCCGGCCCTCACCGTGCTCGCACGCGCCCACAGCGAGGCCGAGGTGCGCCACCTGCTGGAGCACGGCGCCGACGGCGCGGTGCTGGCCGAGCGCGAACTGGCCTTTTCGCTGGCCGAGATGGTGATGTCCACCCCGCCCTACCGCCCCGTGCGCAGGCCCGGCGGCGACGATGCCGCGCCGCCCGCCGATCCCCGGCCCGCGGCCACCTGAGGCGGCGCCGGCGATGCGCCTGGCCTTCCTCACCGGTGCCGGCATGTCCGCCGGGAGCGGCATCCCCACCTTCCGCGATGCGCCGACCGGGCTGTGGGCGCGCTTCGACCCGGCCGAACTGGCCACGCCGGCGGCGTTCGTCCGCGATCCCGCGCTGGTGTGGGGCTGGTACCGCTGGCGCGCCGCGATGGTGCGGCGCGCCGCGCCCAACGCCGGCCATGTCGCGATCGCCTCGGCCGCCGCCATGGGCCACTCGGTCGCGGTGGTCACCCAGAACGTGGACGACCTGCACGAGCGGGCCGGCGCGCAGCCGGTGGTGCACGTGCACGGCAGCCTGTTCGCGTCGCGCTGCATGGACTGCGGGGCCACGCGCAGCCCAGACCCCATCCTCGAGGGCATCGAGGACATCACCACCGGCGCGCGCGAGCCAGCGCCGCGCTGCGAGGCCTGCGGCGGGCGCTTCCGGCCGGGCGTGGTCTGGTTCGGCGAGGCGCTGCCCGACGCCGCATGGTCGGCGGCGGTGGCCGCGATGGAGGACTGCGAGCTGCTGGTCGTGGTGGGCACCTCGGGACTGGTGCAGCCGGCCGCGTCCCTGCCCCTGCTCGCGCGCGAGCGCGGCGCCCGCGTGGTCGAGATCAACCCGGTCGACAGCGCGGTCAGCGCCCTGGCCCACCAGCGCCTGCGGATGCCGGCCGCCACCGGCATCCCCACCCTGCTCGCGATGCTGCGCTGAGGCTCAGGCCCCGGCCAGCGCCTGCTCCAGGTCGGCGAGCAGGTCGTCCAGGTGCTCGATGCCGATGCACAGCCGCACCGTATCCTCGCTGACGCCGGCCGTGGCCAGTTCGGCGGGCGAGAGCTGGCGATGCGTGGTCGAGGCCGGATGCGTGGCCAGCGAACGGGTATCGCCGATGTTCACCAGCCGGGTGAACAGCTGCAGCGCATCGAGGAAGCGCGCGCCTGCCTCGCGCCCGCCCGGCAGGCCGAAGGTCAACAGCCCCGATGCGCCGCCGTCGCGCAGGTACTTGCGCGCCAGCGCATGGTCCGGATGCGTCGGCAGGCCGGCGTAGTTCACCCAGTCCACCTTGGGATGCCGCTGCAGGTACTGCGCGATGGCCAGGGTATTGGCGTTGATGCGGTCCATGCGCAGCGGCAGGGTCTCGATGCCCTGCAGGATCAGGAAGGCGTTGAACGGCGACAGCGCCGCGCCGGTATTGCGCAGCGGCACCACGCGCGCGCGGCCGATGTAGGCCGCCGGTCCCAGCGCCTCGGTGTAGACCACGCCGTGGTAGCTCACGTCCGGCTCGTTGAGGCGGCGGAATCGCGCCTTGTGCTCGGCCCACGGGAAGCGGCCCGAATCCACGATCGCCCCGCCGATGCTGTTGCCGTGGCCGCCCAGGTACTTGGTGAGCGAGTGCACCACGATGTCGGCACCGAAGTCGATCGGCCGCAGCAGGTAGGGCGAGGGCACCGTGTTGTCGACGATCAGCGGCACGCCATGCGCGTGCGCGACGCAGGCGACCGCCTCGATGTCGGTGACGTTGCCGAGCGGGTTTCCGATCGACTCCACGAACACCGCCTTGGTGCGCCCGTCGATCAGCCTGCCGAACGATTCGGGGTCGCGATGGTCGGCAAAGCGCGTCTCGATGCCGAACTGCGGCAGCGTGTGCGCGAACAGGTTCCAGGTGCCGCCATAGAGGGCGGCCGACGAGACGATGTTGTCGCCGGCCTCGGCGATGGTCTGGATGGCATAGGTGATCGCGGCCTGGCCCGAGGCCAGGGCCAGCGCGGCGATCCCGCCTTCGAGTGCGGCGACGCGCTTTTCCAGCACGTCGGTGGTCGGATTCATGATCCGCGTGTAGATGTTGCCCGGCACCTTGAGGTCGAACAGGTCCGCGGCGTGCTGGGTGCTGTCGAAGGCGTAGGCCACGGTCTGGTAGATCGGCACCGCCACCGCGCGCGTGGTCGGATCGGGCGTGTAGCCGCCATGCACGGCGATGGTTTCGGGCTTCCAGTTCTGTTCGGACATGCGTGCTCGCCGGGGCGTCGAAGGGCCAGCGACGATAGCCCAGGGGACCGGCGTGCGGACGCATGGTTTCAGCGCCAACCTTCGGCCGACGCCCTGCGCGCAGCGCGCGCATGGCAGGCTCAGGCCGGCGCGAGCAGGGGCACGTAGACGTCGGCGCGCAGCCGCGGGCCCGGCACCTGCTCAGGATCGTCGAGGAAGGCGTAGTGGATCGGCGCATCGCGCAGCGCACGGCCGCTGCCCGGCAGCCACTGGCCCAGCATCCGGTCCACCAGCCCCTCGATCTCCTCGTAGGGTCCGAGGTGCCGCGCACGCGCGTAGTGGCCGCCGCCGAGCGACAGCGCCCGCAATGGCGCGGGCATGGACACCGGCGCTGCCGCTCCCAGAGCGATCGCGCAGTCGAATTCGAGCGCATCGGGCGCCACCTCGCGATGGTCGTCCCGCGGCACGCCATGCAGGCCGGCGATGGCGTCCAGCAGGCCGGCCTCCTCCGCCCAGGCGAACAGGCGTCCGAAAGCGGCGTCGAGATCGGCGAAGGCGCCGCGGTTGCGCAGCGCGACCACCTGGAAGGGCGACAGCGACATCACCTCCACGTGCAGTGGGGAAGAGGCCGGCGGCGCGGGATCGGGCTGGAGCCGCCGCCGCGCCGCCGCGATCGCGGCCGCATCGCCACGCAGTTCGCCGGGCGCGGCACCGAGCGCCTCGCGGAACGCGCGCGCCAGCGACTGCGGGGATTCATAGCCGCTGGCGAGCGCGGCATCCGTGACCGTGGATGCCGGCTCGGCCAGCAGTTGCAGCGCCCGCAGCAGGCGCAGCCGCGCCACGGTGCGGCCCAGCGCCTCGCCGGTCAGCGCGCGCCACACGCGGTGGAAGTGGAACGGCGACATGTGCGCGACGCCCGCCAGCTCATCCAGGCCGGGCAGCGGACCGCCCACGGCCAGGGCCGACTGCAGGCGGGCGAGCACCGCATCGACGCGGGCGACGTGGGCATGGCGGGTCGAGGGCTTCATGCGATCTCCTGTCCGCGGTGGGCAGGGTGCATGGTGCCGCCGCCCGAACCGCCGCGCGTGGCCGATCTTGCGCCCTTTGGCACGGGGGCGTGGCCCGTCCCCTGCGGGGCGGGCCTGCCCCGGGCCTCAGCCCTTGTCGAACGACAGGCGCCCGCCCTCGGCATCGACGCGGACCGTGTCGCCATGGGCGAACGCGCCCGAGAGGATCTGCTGCGCCAGAGGATTCTCCAGCTGCTGCTGGATCGCGCGCTTGAGCGGACGCGCGCCATAGACCGGATCGAAGCCGACGTTGCCGAGCAGGTCGAAGGCCTTGTCGGACACCTCGATGCGGATGCCGCGCTCGCCCAGCCGCTGCTCCAGCCCGCGCAGCTGGATGCGCGCGATCGACTTGATCTGCGCCTTGTCCAGCGGATGGAACACGACGATGTCGTCGAGCCGGTTGATGAACTCGGGCCGGAAATGCGCCTGCACCACGCCCATCACCGCCGCCTTCATCTGCGTATAGGCCTCGGGCGTGTCGCCGGACATCTCCTGGATCATCTGGCTACCCAGGTTGGAGGTCATCACGATCACGGTATTGCGGAAATCGACCGTGCGTCCCTGGCCGTCGGTCAGGCGGCCATCGTCGAGCACCTGCAGCAGGATGTTGAACACGTCCGGATGCGCCTTCTCGACCTCGTCGAGCAGGATCACGCTGTAGGGCCGGCGCCGCACCGCCTCGGTGAGGTAGCCGCCCTCTTCATAGCCGACATAGCCCGGAGGCGCGCCGACCAGGCGCGAGACGGCGTGCTTCTCCATGAACTCGCTCATGTCGATGCGCACCATGGCGTCGCTGGAATCGAACAGGAACTCGGCCAGCGCCTTGCACAGCTCGGTCTTGCCCACGCCGGTGGGGCCGAGGAACAGGAACGAGCCGCTGGGCCGGTTGGGATCGGACAGGCCCGCGCGCGAGCGGCGCACGGCATCGGACACGACCTTGATCGCCTCGTCCTGGCCGACCACGCGGCCGTGCAGCGCATCCTCCATCTTCAACAGCTTCTCGCGCTCGCCCTCGAGCATCTTGCTGACCGGGATGCCGGTCCAGCGCGCGACCACCTCGGCGATCTCCTCGCCGGTCACCTTGTCCTGCAGCAGCTGGAAACCGCTGGTCTCGACCTCCTGCGCGGCCTTGAGCTGTTTCTCCAGTTCCGGCAGGCGGCCGTACTGGATCTCGCTCATCCTGGCGTAGTCCTGCTGGCGCTGCGCCGCCTCGAGCTGCTGGCGCGCCTGCTCGATCTGCTCCTTGATCCTGGTCGCGCCCTGCACCGTGGCCTTCTCGGCCTTCCAGATCTCCTCCAGGTCGTTGTACTCGCGCTCGAGCGAGGCGATCTCGGATTCGAGGTCGGCCAGGCGCTGCTTCGAGGCCTCGTCCTTCTCCTTCTTCAGCGCCTCGCGCTGGATCTTGAGCTGGATCAGGCGCCGCTCCTTGCGGTCGAGTTCCTCGGGCTTGGAGTCGATCTCCATGCGGATGCGGCTGGCCGCCTCGTCCATCAGGTCGATGGCCTTGTCGGGCAGCTGGCGGTCGGCGATGTAGCGGTTCGACAGCGTTGCGGCGGCGACGATCGCCGGATCGGTGATCTCCACACCGTGGTGCACCGCGTAGCGTTCCTTCAGGCCGCGCAGGATGGCGATGGTGTCCTCGACGCTGGGCTCGCCAACGAACACCTTCTGGAAGCGGCGCTCCAGCGCGGCGTCCTTCTCCACGTACTTGCGGTACTCGTCGAGCGTGGTCGCGCCGATGCAATGCAGCTCGCCGCGCGCCAGCGCCGGCTTGAGCATGTTGCCGGCATCCATCGAACCCTCGGCCTTGCCGGCGCCGACCATGGTGTGCAACTCGTCGATGAACAGGATGATCTGGCCCTCGTTCTTGGCCAGGTCGTTGAGCACGGCCTTGAGGCGCTCCTCGAACTCGCCGCGGAACTTGGCGCCGGCGATCAGCGCGCCCATGTCCAGCGACAGCACGCGCTTGCCGCGCAGCCCTTCGGGCACCTCGCCATTGACGATGCGCTGGGCCAGGCCTTCGACGATGGCGGTCTTGCCCACGCCAGGCTCGCCGATCAGGACCGGATTGTTCTTGGTGCGCCGCTGCAGCACCTGGATGGTGCGGCGGATTTCCTCGTCGCGGCCGATGACAGGATCGAGCTTGCTGCTCTCGGCGCGCGCGGTCAGGTCGATCGTGTATTTCTCAAGGGCCTGGCGCGATTCCTCGGCGCTCTCGTCCTGCACGCTCTCGCCGCCCCGGACCTTGTCGATCGCCGCCTCCAGCCCCTGCTTCGTGGCGCCGGCGGCCTTGAGCGCACGGCCCACGTCGCCGCCGTCCTCGAGCGCGGCCAGCAGGAACAGCTCGCTGGCGATGAAGCCGTCGCCGCGCTGCTGGGCCAGCTTGTCGGTCACGTTGAGCAGGCGCATCAGGTCGTTGCCGACCGACAGCTGCCCGGCCTGGCCGGTCACCTTGGGCAGCCGCTCGAGCGCCTCGCCCAGCCGCTCGCGCAGCAGGGGCACGTTGACCCCGGCCTGCGACAGCAGCGGCCGCGTGCCGCCGCCCTGCTGGTCGATCAGCGCCACCAGCAGGTGCACCGGTTCGATGAAGTTGTGGTCGCGGCCCACCGCCAGCGACTGCGCGTCCTGGAGGGCCTGCTGGAAGCGGGAGGTGAGCTTGTCCATCCGCATGGCAATGTTCCGACGAGTGCCGGCCCGGCCGGCGATGTATCCCAGATGCGGGTGGCGCCCCGGGGAAACAAGACTGCCCGGCCGATAGACTGCCCCCATGCGCATCCTCGTCCTGGGCGGCTACGGCCATTTTGGCGGCCGCATCGCCCGCACCCTGGCCGTCGGCGGCGGCCTGGAGATCCTGGTCGCCGGCCGCGACCTCGACCGCGCCCGTGCGTTCGTCGCCGCCGCGGCCGTCGGGCCGGCCGCGATGCGCCCGCAACGCCTGGACATCGAAGAACCCGGTTTCGCGTCCGCCCTGGCCGCCACGGGCGCCGACCTGGTGATCCACACGGCCGGCCCGTTCCAGGGCCGCGACTATGCCGTGGCCCGGGCGGCGCTCGGCTGCGGCATGCACTACATCGACCTGGCCGACGGCCGCGCCTTCGTCTCCGGCTTCGACACACTCGATGCGCAGGCGCGGGCCGCGCGGCGACGCGCGATCACCGGCGCCAGCAGCGTGCCCGGGCTCAGCGCGGCGGTAGTGGCCGCGCACCTGCCCCGCTTCTCGCGCCTGGACGCGGTGGAGGCGGCGATCAGCCCCGGCAACCGCACGCCGCGCGGGCTGGCGACGACGCGCGCGATCCTGGGATACGTCGGGCAGCCGTATCCGGTGCTGCTCGGCGGGCGATGGCGCACCGTGCACGGCTGGCAGTCGCTGCGCCGCGAGCGCCTGTCCGACGGCAGCGTCCGCTGGCTGGCGCGCTGCGAGGTGCCGGACCTGGACGTGCTGCCGCGGCGCCATCCGTCGCTGCACACCTGCGACTTCCGCGCGGGACTGGAACTGCGGCGCATGCACTTCGGCCTGTGGCTCGCCAGCTGGGCGGTGCGCGGCGGTCTGCTGGCGAGCATGTCGCCCTGGGCCGCGCCGCTGCTGCGCCTGAGCGAGCACTGGCTGGACGCGGGCTCGGACACCGGCGCGATGCTGGTGCGCATGCGCGGCACGGGGGTCGACGGTGCGCCGCTGGCGCTGCGCTGGGAGCTGCTGCTGCCGGGCGGCGACGGACCGCAGGTGCCCTGCACCGCCGCGATCGTCGTGGCCGGAAAGCTGATTCGGGGCGAGCTCCCCGGCGCCGGGGCGAGCGCGTGCATCGACCTGTTCACCCTCGACGACTACCTCGCCGCGCTCGACGGGTTCCAGGTCCGTACCGCCTTGTTCGAAGAGACCTGAGCCGCCGCCGCGGCGGCGCCCTCAGTCGACGAGGAACCGATGGCGTTGCGCGGCCTCCGGCATGCGGCAGGCCTCGCGACGGCCGAACAGCCGATAGCGGTTGCGCGCGACCAGGCGGTACAGCCGGTCGCGCAGCGCACGCGGCAGCAGCCGGCCCAGCGCGGCCACCCGCCACGCCCCGCCCAGGCCCGACAGCACGCGCGCGATCGCGTCCGTATCGGTAAGCGCGCCCTGCCCGTCCAGCAGCAGGAACGAGGCCGGGTCGTCGGGATCCAGGCCGTGCGCGGCCAGCAGGCGCCGGCCGGCCGCAGTCTGCATCGCGGCGAAGCGATAGCGCTGTCGCCGGTCGCGCGCCAGCAGGAAATCGACCCAGCCGTTGCACAGGGCGCAGACGCCGTCGAACACGATGATGTCGGCGCCGGGGCGACCATCGGCATCGGCATCGGCATCGGCATCGCCTTCGCCGCCGACGCCTGCCCCGCGCCCCGCCTCTGGAGTGCCTGCGCCGGCGCGGCCGCTCACGCCGGCTCCAGCCAGCCGGCGTAGCGGATGATGCGTCCGGCCAGCGGCAGCGCGGCCTCGACCTCGAAGCAGTAGCGCTCGTCCTGCTCGTACTCGCGGCAGCGCACGCCGTCGAACAACGATGCCGGCAATGGCAGCAGCCCGAACAGGCGCGCGCCCGCCACCGTCCACCAGACCGCGCCTTCGTTCGGGTGCAGGGCGAAGCGGAACTGGACCGGCCCCAGGCGTTCGCGCAGCAGGCCATCGCGGAAGGCCAGGGTCGAAGTCATGCGCGCACCGCCGAAGTCGCGTCGCCAGGTCTCGCGCCGGGGTCCGCAGTCGAACTCCACCAGGGTCGCCACGCCCTCGCCGGCGGGCGGCAGGCCGGCGGTCCATGCGCACAGCCGCGCAAGCGGGCTGGTGCCGCGCTCGATCGCCGCCCGGCCCGCATAGCGGAAGCGGCCGCGGCCGGCATGGAGCCTGCGCAGGCTCTCGGGCATGCGGAAAAACGCGGCGCCGAGCGCCTGCTGGAACAAGGTGGGCGGCATGCGATGGATCGACGGATCGGACCGGCAAGGATACCGGTTGCGATCGTGGGCCGGCACAGGAGACACCGGGGCGGACGCCCCTTCGGGGTCGCTGGCCTGCCCTCCCCTAGACCGGGGCGCCTGCGCGCGGCCGTTGCCACGACAGCGCGGCCAGCAGCAGCGCCAGCACGCCGTAGGCGCCGGCGAACTGCCCCGCGATCACCGCGCGCAGGCCCTCCAGCGTCCAGGGCAGGTACACGCCGCCGCGCGGGTCGACGGAGTGGATCACGCCGAACGCGGTCAGCACGGCGCACAGCACCAGCACCGCAGCGGCCAGCCGCATCCGCCCTTCGATCATCGCCACCAGCAGGGTCGCCCACAGCATCGCGGTGATGATGAAGCCGTTGCCCAGGGTGACCAGCACGGCGAGCTCCGGAAGCCCGTGCGCGCCGGTCTCCGCGTACAGCGCCGCGAACCGGTCGGGCGCCACCCACGCCGGATTGCCGAGCTTGATCGCCAGCAGGTAGGCCAGCGACGGCAGGAACGCCAGCGCCACCGCCGGCGCGTGCCGCTCGGAGGTGGCCCGGAACGCCTGCACGCTGATGCCCATGCCGACATAGACGATGATCGGCGCCAGCACCGCCAGCGGCAGCCATTGCACCAGCCCGGCGACCAGCCCGAGCATGCCGCCGATGCCCACGAACAGGCCGGTCAGCAAGGTATAGCCGCTGCGCGCGCCCATCTGCTTGTAGGCCGGCTGGCCGATGTAGGGCGTGGTCTGCGCCACCCCTCCGCAGACGCCGGCGACCAGGGTCGACAGCGCCTCGACCAGCAGCACGTCGCGCGTGCGGTAGTCGTCGCCCGCGGCGCGCGCGCTTTCGCTGACCGTGATCCCGCCCACCACCATCAGCAGGCCGAACGGCAGCAGCAGCGGCAGGTAGGGCACGGTATGCGGCAGGCCGTCGATGAAGCCGGCATTGGGCCAGGGGATGGTCGGCGCCAGGTGCGCGGCCTCGGGCAGGACGAATCCGGGCACGCCGAGCCCGGCCAGGCCCAGCGCGTAGTACAGCGTGGTGCCGACGAGGAAGGCGAACAGCACCCCGGGCATCCGCAGCGGCAATGCCCCGCGGGCGACCAGCGCATACAGCAGCAGGCCGAAGGTGGCCAGGCCGACCACCGGATTGCGCAGCAGTTCGACCAGCGGCAGGAAACCCAGCAGCGCCAGCGCCGCGCCGCCGATGGCGCCCAGCAATGCCGCCCGCGGCAGCACGCGCGTGATCCAGTCCCCGGCAAAGGAGAGCCCGGTCTTGAGCAGACCCATCACCACCAGCGAGGCCATGCCCAGCTGCCAGGTGGCGGTTGCCGCCGCAGCCTCGTCCAGCCCGTCGGCCTTGAAGGCGAGGAAGGCCGGCCCGAGCACCAGCAGCGCCATGCCGATGCTGGTGGGCGCGTCCAGGCCCAGCGGCATCGCGGTGACGTCATCGCGCCCGGTGCGCCGCGCCAGGCGCCGCGCCATCCAGGTATAGGCCAGGTTGCCCAGCAGCACCCCCAGCGCGGTGCCAGGGAACATGCGGGCGAACACCACCTCGGCGGGGAAGCCGAAGATCCCCACCAGCGCCATCGCGATGAAGCCCAGGATCGACAGGTTGTCGACGACCAGGCCGAACAGGCCGTTGATGTCGCCGGCGACGAACCAGCGCGGCGCGCGGCGGGGTGGGAGTTGGGTCATGCGGTGGCAGTCCTCGGGGGTCGTGGTCATGTCGTCGCGGGGGCGGCGTGGCGCGCCGGGCGGGAGCGGCGCCACCCGGCCCTCCCCGCCCCACGCAGGGCGAATCCATGCTGCGCGCCATCGATGGCGTCGTCGGCGCAACCGCCCCTTGCCCGAGGCCAGTCGCGAGGGCCTCTGCGTTTGCGCCTCCCCCGCGCGGGGGAGGCTGCGAGCGGCAGCATCGGGTCGGCGCTTGCCGACCGTCAGAACCTCGCCGTGAACTCCACGCCCAGCGTGCGCGGCTCGTTGAGGAAGCCGGTGAGGTTGTTGAAGTCGATGCCGCCGACGATGCGGGTCTGGTCGGTGATGTTGCGTCCGAAGACCGCCACCTCCCGTTCGCCCTCGGCCCAGTTGTAGCCCAGGCGCAGCCCGCCCTCCAGGCTCGACTTGCCGGTGAACTCGGGAGACTCGTACAGGAAGAAGTGCACCTGGCTGCGGTAGGCCCAGTCGGTGAACACGAAGAACTCGCCGGCGGCCACCGGCACGCCCCAGCGCGCGGTCAGGCTGTGGATCCACCGCGGCGACTGCGGCAGGGTGTTGCCGTTGATGTAATAGCGCCCGGTCGGCTGGCCGGCGCCATCGAGCACGGGCGGATCGGTGATCGTGCACTGGGCGCAGCCGGCCACCGACAGGTCGGGATCGCGGATCTCGGTGTCGTTGTAGCTGCTGCCCAGCGTGACCAGCAGCGAATCGGTGAGCCAGGCCTCCAGGTCCAGTTCGGCGCCCTGCCCGCGCGTGCGCTCGGCATTGAGCAGGGTCGCGATGTTGGCATCGCCGCCGACCGCGATCAGCTGCTGGTCGTCGACCTGGTAGCGGAACACGTTGAAGCCCAGGCGGGCGCGGCGATCCCACAGGTCGGCCTTGATGCCGGCCTCGTAGGAGATCACGTCCTCGGAACGGGCCGTGGTGACGCCGCCATTGGGCGCGGCCGGATCGGCGAACAGCAGGCGGCCCTGGATCGAGGGCGCACGGAAGCCGGTGGCCACGCGTGCGTAGAAGTTCACCGCGTCGCTGGCCTCGTACACGCCACTGAGGTCCCAGCTGACCTTGCTGTCGTCCAGCGAGACCTCGTAGGGACCGCCCGGGGGCGCCCCGAACGGCGCGCCCTCGAAGACCGTGGCGCTGAACTCCTTCTCGTCGCGGGTATAGCGCAGCCCGCCGCGCAGGGTGAGCCGCTCGCTGGCGGCGAACTCGCCAGAGGCGAACACCGCCCAGGCCTTGTTGCGCTGGGTCTGCACGGCATGGCCGGCGCGCGGGTTGCCGGGTGCGAGCGAGTCGTAGTTGAAGCTGTCCACGGTCAGGTCCTCGTCGAACCAGAACAGCCCGGCCTGCCACTCGAAGCGCTGGCCGTAGTCCGATTCGATGCGGAATTCCTGGGTGATCTGGCGATGGTCGGGCAGGCCGTCGGCCGACTCCGACGCGAACGGGATGACGCCCGGGCCGGTCAGTTCCGGCGGCAGGAACACGGCCCCGTAGCCGCCATCGATGTCGCCACGGTTGATGGTCTCGACCGTCTCGTAGCCGGTGATCGAATACAGGTTGTGGTTGCCCAGGTCCCAGCGCAGGCGGGCACTGCCGCCCTGGCTGTCGAGTTCGGAGAAGTTCTGGCCATCGAGCGCCACCTGGTCGCGATCGAAGCCGGGCACGAAGCCGTTGCCGCCAGGCTGGATGATGTTGGCGCGGAACACGCGCGCGGTGCCGTTGAGATGGCGGCCGTGCAGGTTGAACAACCCTTCGAAGTCCTCGCCCTCGTACAGGAACTGCACGCGCGCGGCCGATTCGTCGAAGCCTTCCAGGCCGTCGTTGATGGCGCCGGGGAAGGTGTTCTCCACCGAATCCTCGCGGCGCTGGTAGAGCAGCGACACGCGCGCCGACCAGCGATCGGTCAGGGCGCCGCCATAGGCGGTCTCCACGTTCCACAGCCCGTCGGTGCCCACCGCGACGCGGGCATGGCCACCGGCCTCCTGCGAGGGCCGGACCGACTCGAACTTGACCACGCCGGCCGGGCTGTTACGGCCGAACAGCGTGCCCTGCGGCCCGCGCAGCACCTCCACGCGCTCCAGGTCGAACACCGGGAAGCCCTTCAGGATCGGGTTCTCCTGCACCACGTCGTCGTACACCAGCGATACCGGCTGCGAGGCGTTGAGATCGAAGTCGGTATTGCCCAGCCCACGGATGTAGAAGCGCGGGAAGGCCCGGCCGAACGAGGACTCGATGTTGAGGCTGGGCACGCGCCCCGACAGCACGCGCACGTCCCCAGCGGCCGCGGTGATGGCGTCCAGCGTCTGCGCCGGGAGGATGCTGATCGACACCGGCACGTCCTGGATGTTCTCGACCCGGCGCTGGGCGGTGACCTCGACCGCGTCCAGGGTGACGGCCTGGTTGCCGGTGGTCGGCGCCTCCTGCGCCAGTGCCGCCAGCGGCCAGGCCAGGGCGAGCGCGAGCAGGGAGTGCGGTAGCGGCAGGGGGCAGGGTCGGGCGCGGGTCATCACGGATCCTTGGCGACGGGACGGGGAGGCCGGGGATGGACCGCGGGCGCCGGTCCCGGCCACGGCGGGTGGCCCGGGACGGCAGCCATCGGCTGTCCATCACATGCCGCTAATGTCTGATAACCAGGGGCGCCGCCCGAAATAACCCTTGGGCATAAGCAGATGGCGCGCGCGGGGCGCTCAGGCCGGGTCGATCCAGGCCAGGGTGGCGATCCGCCCGCTGCGACCGTCGCGACGGTGGGAGAACAGGCGCGCCGGATCCGAGATCGTGCACAGCTCGCCGCCGTGGATGGCGGCTGCCGGCATGCCGGCCGCGACGAGCCGGCGCCGCGCCAGCGCCGGCAGGTCGGCCAGCCAGTGGCCCGGACGCGTCGGCGCGAATGCCGCGGCGGCGCCCGGATCGCGCTCGACGAAGGCGTCGAACACGTTGCGACCGACTTCATAGTGCGCCGGCCCGGCGCAGGGGCCGATCCAGGCGACCAGCGCATCGGCCGGCGCGCGCATCGCCGCCAGCGTGGCTTCCAGCATGCCCTGCGACAGCCCCGGCCAGCCGGCGTGCGCGGCCGCGACCTCGCTGCCGTCGCGCGCGGCAAACACGACGGGCAGGCAGTCTGCGGTGAGGATGGCGAGCACCACGCCCGGTACGGAGGTGACCGCGGCGTCGGCCTCGGGTTCGGCGCCGCCCGGGTCGGGTCCGACGCCCGGCAGGGGATGCGACGAGGTCGCGTGAGCGGCGTCGTCGGCCAGGCCCCCACCCCGGCCCTCCCCCGCGCGCGGGGAAGGGAGCGGGGAGGCATCACCGCTGCTTCGACCCAAGTCCCGGCCCTGCTCCGCCAGCGAGGGAGCGCGCAGGGACGCGCGCCTATGGTGCTGCCCCTCACCCCGGCCCTCCGCCGCGTGCGGGGAAGGGAGTGGCGGGACATCACCGCTGCTTCGACCCAAGTCCCGGCCCTGCTCCGCCAGCGGGGAAGAGGGCAGGAAGGCTGTGGCCTTCAGGCTCCCTCCCCCGCTCGCGGGGGAGGGTTGGGGTGGGGGCGAGGCCGGGGCGTCGAACCGCAGCACCCGCGTGCCATGCACCTGCCGCAGCCAGTGCGGCGTGGACGGCAGGCCGAAGCGCGCCACCAGTTCGGCGCGGTTGCGCGCCACGGCGGCCGGGTCATCCCCCGCCGCGTCGCGGAAGTTGCCGAGGTTGAAGGTATCGAACGGCGCCTGCGACACCCCCGCCCCGTACCGCAGCGTGGTGAACGCGCGCACGTTCGGCGGGAACGGCGCGACCGCGGCGATCCGCGCCTTCACCACCGTCGCGCGCGCTCGGCGTCCGCGTGCGCGACGGCGTCCTCGCGCAGGGCCGCCATCAGCGCCAGCATGTCGGCGGGCACCGGCGCGCTGCAGCGCACCGCCTCGCCGCTGGCCGGATGTGCGAATTCGAGCGTCTCGGCGTGCAGGGCCTGGCGGCGGAAGCCGCGCAGCGCGGCGGCCAGTTCCTCCGAGGCGCCCTTGGGCAGCTTGAGCGGCCCGCCGTACAGCGGGTCGCCCACGATGGGGTGGCGCACATGCGCCATGTGCACGCGGATCTGGTGGGTGCGCCCGGTCTCCAGCCGGCATTCGAGCGCGGTATGGGCGCGGAAACGCTCGCGCAGCCGGTAGTGCGTCACCGCCTCGCGTCCATCCTCGCGCACGGCCATGCGCACCCGGTCGCGCGGGTGGCGGTCGATCGGCGCATCGACGGTGCCGCCGGCGACCAGCGCGCCGGTGACCACCGCCAGGTACTGGCGGTGCACGCCGCGCGCGGACAACTGCTCGACCAGAGCGGTCTGCGCCTGCAGCGTGCGCGCCACCACCATCACCCCGGAAGTGTCCTTGTCCAGGCGATGGACCACGCCGGCGCGCGGCACCGCGGCCAGATCCGGATGGCGGTACAGCAGCGCATTGACCAGGGTGCCGTCGGGGTTGCCCGCGCCCGGATGCACGACCAGCCCGGCAGGTTTGTCGATCACCAGCACCTGGTCGTCCTCGTACAGGACCTGCAGCGGGATGTCCTGGGGCTCGGCCCGGGTCTCCTGCTCCAGGCGCGCATGCAGGCTGACCCGCTCGCCGCCGCGCACCGGGTCGCGCGGCCGGACCTCGCGGCCATCGACCAGCACGTCGCCGGCGCGGATCCAGGCGGCCAGGCGCGAGCGCGAGAATTCGGGGAACAGCTCGGCCAGCACCGCGTCGAAGCGGCGCCCTGCCGCGGTTTCGGGGACGCGGGCCTCGCGTGGCGGAGTGGCGGCGGGACCGGGATCTGACATGGATGGCTGCGATTCAGGCGATGGACCCGGCGGACCGGGACGGGCTGGTATTATCCGCGCTTCGTGCCTTGCCTGCCCCGGTGCCCATGACCGTCCGCCTGTCTCCGTTCCACCGCACCGTGCTGCTGCTGCTCGTGATCGTCATGACCGCGTCCGGCTGCGCCCGCCTCAAAGGCGTTTTCAAGGACAAGGACGAGAACGAGGGGGTCCCGGTCGAGGAGCTCTACGACAAGGGCCAGTCGCAGATGCGCAACGGCAACTGGTCCGGCGCGGCCGTGACCTACCGCCGCCTGCTCGCCCAGTATCCGTACGGGCCCTACACCGAGCAGGCGCTGATGGAGACCGCCTACGCGCAGTTCAAGATGGGCAACAACGAGGAGGCGATCTCGACCATCGACCGCTTCCTGCGCACCTACCCCACCCACAAGAACACGCCGTACATGTACTACCTGCGCGGTCTGGTGAACTCCAACCGCGACACGGTGTTCCTGCAGCGGGTCTGGAAGCTCGACGCCAGCCGCCGCGACCTGGCCACGCCCAACCAGGCCTACTCCGACTTCAATACCCTGGTGGACCGCTATCCGGGCAGCCGTTACGCGGCCGATGCGCGCCAGCGCATGGTGGCCCTGCGCAACATGTTCGCCCGCCACGAGATCGAGGTGGCGCTGTACTACCTGCGCCGCGGCGCCTGGGTGGCCGCCGCCGACCGCGCCACCTACCTGCTGGAAACCTATCCTCAGAGCGAGTTCCAGAACGATGCGGTGGCCGTGCTCGCCGCCGCCTACACCGAACTGGGCAACGAAACCCTGGCCAAGGACGCCGCGCGCGTGCTGCAGCAGAACGATCCCGGCCACCCGTACCTGGCCGGCGACTGGCCCGACTACCCCTGGACCATCCGCAAGCTCAACCCCTTCGCGGGCGAGCGCTCGGCGATCGACAACGACAGCCGCAAGGACGACTGAGCCTGCGAGCCTCGCGCGAAGAAAACGCCGCCTCCGGGCGGCGTTTTCGTTTGCGGCACCGCTCTCCCGGTGCGCGGGCCGGCCCCTACCGCGCGGCCGGCCCGGCTGCGACAGCGCCTGCCGGCGCACCCGCCGTGGCGTGGCACAGGCGTCCCCGGTGCCGGGGGGCGGTCTCAGGCCGGGTAGCGGTTGCTGATCGGGTAGCGCCGCTCGCGCCCGAACGCGCGCCGCGAGACCTTCGGTCCCGGCGCGGCCTGGTGGCGCTTCCATTCGCTCACGCGCACCAGCCGCAGCACGCGATCGACCGTCGCGGCGTCGAAGCCGGCACCGACGATCTCGTCGCGCGACTGCTCCAGGTCCACGTAGCGGCGCAGCACCGCGTCGAGCATGTCGTAGGGCGGCAGCGAATCCTGGTCGAGCTGGTCGGCCCGCAGTTCGGCCGAGGGCGCGCGCGCGATCACCTCCGGCGGGATCACCGGCGCGCCGCCCACGGTGTTGCGCCACCGCGCCAGGCCATAGACCTCGGTCTTGTACAGGTCCTTGATCGGCGCATAGCCGCCGCACATGTCGCCGTAGATCGTGGCGTAGCCCACCGCGTACTCGCTCTTGTTGCCGGTGGTGAGCAGCAGCCCGCCGAACTTGTTGGACAGGGCCATCAGCAGCGCGCCGCGCACGCGCGACTGCAGGTTTTCCTCGGCCACGTCCGGGCCCCTGCCCGCGAACGGCCCCGCCAGCGTGTCCAGGAAGCCCTGGAACGGCTGCTCGATCGGGATCGTCAGCAGTTCCACGCCGAGCGCGTCGCACTGTGCCTGGGCCAGGTCGTTGGACAGGCCCGCGGTGTAGCGCGAGGGCATGCGTACCGCGGTGACGTTCTCCGCCCCCAGCGCGTCCACGGCCAGTGCCAGCACGATGGACGAATCGATCCCGCCCGACAGGCCCAGCCAGACCTTCGAAAAGCCGTTCTTGCCGCAGTAGTCGCGGATGCCGCGCACCACCGCGCGCCAGGCCAGCGCATCCATGCTCTCGTCGCCGTCGTCCATCCACGCCACCGGCGTGAAGCGGCGCTCCGCCGTGTCGTAGTCCACCACCAGCCACTGGTCGGTGAAGGCAGCCGCGGCCGGGTGCACCGTGCCGTCCGCGTCGGCCACCAGCGAGGCCCCGTCGAACACCAGCGAATCCTGGCCGCCGACGACGTTGAGATACGCCAGCGCCGCGCCGCTCTCGCGCGTGCGCTCGGCCAGCATCGCATCGCGCCGCGCGTGCTTGCCGCGCTCGAACGGCGAGGCATTGGCGATGAGCACCAGCTGCGCGCCGGCCCGCGCGGTCTCGGCCAGCGGCTCGGGAAACCAGGCGTCCTCGCAGACCAGCACGCCCACCGGCACGCCCCTGATCTCGAACACGCAGCTGCCCCCGTCGGGATCGACGTGGAAGTAGCGGCGTTCGTCGAACACATCGTGGTTGGGCAGCTCGCGCTTGCGATAGGTCGCCTCGATCCGGCCGCCACGCAGCACGCTGGCGGCGTTGTAGCAGATGCTGCCCACGCTCTCGGGCCAGCCGACCACCGCCACGATGCCGGTGGCCGCCTTCGCGACCTCGCGCATCGCCTGCTCGCAGTCGGCCAGGAACGAGGGCCGCATCAGCAGGTCCTCCGGCGGATAGCCGCTGATCGCCAGTTCGGGGAACAGCACGATGTCCGCGCCGTACTCGTCGCGCGCATCGGCGATCAACGCCGCGATGCGCTTCGCATTGCCCGCGACGTCCCCGACCGGGAAATCGAACTGGGCCATCGCGATGCGGAGGGTGTCGGTCATGGGGAAATCGGTGTGCGACAGGAGCTGCAAGGATCGCATGCCGGCCGTGGTGGTGCAGTCGGCACACCGCGCAGCTGACGGCAGCCCTGTCAGCGAGACCTTGCACCGCCTCAGCGCCCTCCCCCGCCTGCGGGGCATTGCGCCCTTCACGGGTGGAGGGCTGGGGTGGGGGCCGACGCAGCCGCGCACCCGCCAACGCAGAAGCTCGCCAAGCCTCCCCACGCTGCAAACCAAAATCCCCTCCATCCGTCCGCCTCCAGCTCCCTCCCACGCCTGCGGGGCATTGCGCCCTTCACGGGTGGAGGGCTGGGGGCCCGCCGACGCCGCCGGCCCCAGAACGCAGAAGGCCGCCCGAAGGCGGCCTTCCACGCTCGCGGTGCAGCCGCCGATCAGCCGTTGAGCCGCTTCGCGATCGCGGCGCCCAGATCGCCCGGGGACTTCACCGTGGTCACGCCCGCCTTCTGCAGCGCGGCGAACTTGCCCTCGGCCGTGCCCGAGCCGCCGGAGGCGATGGCGCCGGCATGGCCCATGCGCTTGCCCTTCGGGGCCGAGGCGCCGGCGATGAAGCCGACCACCGGCTTGGTCACGTACTGGCTGATGAACTCGGCCGCCTCTTCCTCGGCCGAACCGCCGATCTCGCCGACCAGGATGATGCCCTCGGTCTGCGGGTCTTCCTGGAACAGCTTCAGCGCGTCGATGAAGTTGGTGCCGTTGATCGGGTCGCCGCCGATGCCGATGCAGGTCGACTGGCCGAGGCCGGCGTCGGTGGTCTGCTTGACCGCTTCATAGGTCAGCGTGCCCGAGCGCGAGACGATGCCCACCTTGCCCGGCATGTGGATGTGGCCGGGCATGATGCCGATCTTGCACTCGCCGGGGGTGATCACACCGGGGCAGTTCGGCCCGATCAGCACGGTGTCGGGGTAGCCCTTGAGCGTGTTCTTGACGCGCAGCATGTCCAGCACCGGGATGCCCTCGGTGATGCACACGATCACGCGGATGCCGGCGTCGGCCGCCTCCAGGATCGCGTCGGCCGCGTACGGCGGCGGCACGTAGATCACGGACGCATCGGCGCCGGTTTCGGCCACGGCATCGGCCACGGTGTTGAAGACCGGCAGGCCCAGGTGCTCGGTGCCGCCCTTGCCCGGCGTCACGCCGCCGACGACCTTGGTGCCGTAGTCGAGCATCTGCTGCGCGTGGAAGGTGCCCTGCTGGCCGGTGAAGCCCTGCACGATCACCTTGGTGTTCTTGTTGACCAAAACGGACATTTCTTTGAGTTCCTTCGTATTCGGATGTCGGTCGCTTCGGACGGGCCGGACAAGGTGTGCAGCCTCCTTGTCCGTTCGCGCGTTCCTCCACGACCCCCACCCCGCCGCTGCGCGCCGGGGTCGCCCCCTTCGACTCGAGGGGGCTGGAAAAGCCCGTGCGTCAGGCGGCCTGCTTCACTGCGGCGACGGCCTTCTTCGCGCCGTCGTTGATGTCGTCGGCCGGCGTGATCGCCAGTCCGCTCTCGCGCAGCAGCTTCTTGCCTTCCTCGACGTTGGTGCCTTCCAGGCGCACGATCACCGGCACCTTGACGTCGACTTCCTTGACCGCCGCGATGATGCCCTCGGCGATCATGTCGCAGCGGACGATGCCGCCGAAGATGTTGACGAAGATCGCCTTCACTTCCTCGTCCGACAGGATCAGCTTGAACGCCTCGGTCACGCGCTCCTTGTTGGCGCCGCCGCCCACGTCCAGGAAGTTGGCCGGTTCGCCGCCTTCGAGCTTGATCACGTCCATGGTCGCCATGGCCAGCCCGGCGCCGTTGACCATGCAGCCGATGTTGCCGTCCATCGTCACGTAGTTGAGGTCGTGCTGGCTGGCGGCCACCTCGGTCTCGTCCTCCTGGCGCGTGTCGCGCATCGCGACCAGATCGGGATGGCGGAACGAGGCGTTGTCGTCGGAGTTGACCTTGCCGTCGAGCACGGCCAGGTTGCCGTTGGTGAGGATGGCCAGCGGGTTGAGCTCGACCAGGGCCAGGTCCTTCTCGTTGAACAGCTTGTACAGGCCCAGCATGATCTTGGTCAGCTGGTTGACCTGCTTGGCGGTCAGGCCCAGGCCGAAGCCCATGTCGCGGCACTGGTAGGGCTGCAGGCCCTGCACGTAGTTGACGTTGAGCGTCTGGATCTTTTCCGGCGTCTCGGCCGCCACCTGCTCGATGTCCACGCCGCCCTCGCTCGAGGCGATGAAGGTGATCGACTGGGTCGAGCGGTCCACCAGCACCGACAGGTAGAGTTCCTGGGCGATGTCGGTGCCCTCGGAGATCAGCACCGAGTCGATCGGCAGGGCGACGCCGGCCGACTGGTAGGTCTCCATCTTCGTGCCGAGCATGCCCTTGGCGTACTCGCGCACCTCGTCGAGGCTGCGGGCGAGCTTGACGCCACCGGCCTTGCCGCGTCCGCCAGCGTGGATCTGGGCCTTGACCACCCAGAGGTCGCCGGGAATGGACTTGGCGGCGTCGACCGCTTCTTCTGGCGAGCGCGCGACGCGCCCGGCCGGCACGGCGATGCCGTACTCGGCAAACAACTGCTTGGCCTGGTATTCGTGGAAGTTCATGTGGGGTCCGTGCTGGTAAGGATCGCGTCGCACGTCCCGGACCCGGAGGCCAGCAGGGCTGCACGCGGCCGCCTATTCTCGCCCAAGCGCCGCCTGCGGGCAAAACCGGCCTCCGCCGCGGCCTGTGGGGCCGTGCCGCCTATACTCCGGCCTGGTTCAGCGCCCAGGCCGCCCTTGCCCGCATCCACCGCAGTCCCGCACGCCAGCAGCCCGACGCCCGAGCGCGAGCTGTACCTGTTCGCCCTCTATCGCGTGCTCGCGGCCGCCGTGCTGGCGCTGGTGGTCTTCAGCCCGGCCGGCTCGCTGATCGGCGACCCGCACCTGCCCGGGCTGGCGCGCACCGTCTCGGCCACCTATTTCGCCAGCTCGGTCCTGCTGGTGCTGCTCGCGCGGCGCCTGGAGGGCGGGCTGGGCGGGCAGGTGGGCGCCGGGCTGGCGATCGACATCACCGTGGCGCTGCTGGCCACCCATGCCATGCCCGGCGCCGGGCCGGCGATCGGGCTGATGCTGGTGTTCAACCTGGCGGCGGCCTCGCTGTTCGTTTCCCTGCGCTGGGCCCTGGTCTTCGCCGGCGCCGCCACGCTGGCGCTGCTGGGCGAATACATCTGGGATCGCGTCGAGCAGGTGCACGCCTATCGGCCGCTGGCCGAAGTGCTGATGTTCGGCGTCACCTACTTCGCCGTGGTCGTGCTCATGCGCCGGCTCGGCCTGCAGATGGACAGCGCGCGCCAGCTCGCCCACCTGCGCGGCGCGGAGGCGGCCAACCTGGCCGAGATCAACGAGCTGGTGATCCGGCGCATGCGCATCGGCGTGATCCTGGTGGACGGGACCGGCCGCGTGCGCATGGTCAACGAAGCCGCGCAGACCCTGCTGCACGACGACAGCGATGCCGGCATGCATGGCCAGCTGCTCGCCCAGGTGGCGCCGGAGCTGGCCATGCGCCTGGCGCACTGGCTGCAGGACGGGCAGCAGGACGACAGGCCGATGGCCTGCGGCCAGGACCAGACCGAAGTCCTGCCCCGCTTCGCGCGGCTGCTGGCCACAAGCGACTCCACCCTGATCTTCCTGGACGACACCTCGCTGGTGTCGCGCCGCGCCGAATCGATCACCCTGGCGGCCATGGGCCGGTTCTCGGCCAGCCTCGCCCACGAGATCCGCAACCCGCTGGCCGCGATCAGCTACGCCACGCAGCTGCTGGAGGAGTCCCAGGACCTGTCCAGCGCCGACCGGCGGCTGCTGCAGATCATCCACCAGCAGTGCATGCGCACCAACGGCATCGTCGAAAGCGTGCTGGGCCTGGCCCGCCGCGAGCGCGCCAAGCCCGAGCACATCGACCTGGTGGTCTTCATGCGCGCCTTCATCGACGACTACCGCCTGGTCGTGCCGGAGGACAACGCCCAGTTGCGCCTGACCGACGGCCCGGCGCAGCTGCCGGTGATGTTCGACCCGCGCCACCTGCACCAGATCCTCACGGCGCTGGTGAACAACGCCGTGCGCTACGGCCACCTGCCTGGCGAGATGCCACGCATCGCCCTGCACGTGGAAGGCGATGCGCGCGCGCCGGTGATCAGCGTGATCGACCGCGGCCCGGGCATTCCCGAGACAGTGGCGAGCCACCTGTTCCGGCCCTTCTTCACCACCTCCGAGAACGGCACCGGCCTGGGCCTGTACATCGCCCACGAGCTGTGCCGGGCCAACGAGGCCCGGCTGGAATACGTCTCCGTTCCCGGCGGCGGCGCCTGCTTCCGCATCAGCCTCGCGCCGCAGCACGCCTTGTTGCACAGGTAGGCCGGGCGCCGGTCGGTCGGCTGGCGCCGATCCAGGCCCTTTCCCCGCGTGCGCGGAGGGCTCGAAAGGCAGGGGCCGCGCGCTGCAGGGGTCGAGCCGCTTTGCCCTCCTTACAACTGGGGCGGCTCGTCCCCGGACACGGCCCCCTCGCCTGGACATGGCCCCGTCGCCCGGACACGGCCCCCTCACCTGGACACGCCTCCCCTCGCAACCGCTCCGCTCGTGAGCCGCAATAGCTCCACCCGCCGCTTCCGCCCCCTCCCCCGCCCGCAGGGGAGGGCTGGGGTGGGGGCCACTCGCAGCCGAACCGTTGCCGTCGCAACCATCCCCGCGCCACCTTCGGACACCCGTACAGGCTGACAACCCACGACTCAATCTGCCGCCGGCGGTGCGTTGCCCGGGCCCCGCTGCCACCCGCCCCGCTCACGCCCTCGTCACACGGGTCAAAAACTGTCAATATTGGTCACCTTTGAGACTGCCGCCTCATACATGAACGAAGCCCGCAGCGCCCTGATCGTCGATGACGAGCAAGACATCCGCGAACTGCTGGTGCTGACCCTGGGGCGCATGGGGCTGCGGACCGACACCGCGCCCAACCTGCACGCCGCACGGCAGATGCTGGCCACCGTCTCCTACGACCTGTGCCTGACCGACATGCGCCTGCCCGACGGCTCGGGGCTGGAACTGGTCAGCGAGATCTCCACCCGATTCCCCTCCACCCCGGTGGCGATGATCACCGCCTACGGCAACGTCGAGGCCGCGGTCGAGGCGCTCAAGGCCGGCGCCTTCGACTTCGTCAGCAAGCCGGTGGACATCAACGTGCTGCGCGGCCTGGTCCGCCAGGCGCTGGAACTCAATGCCCGCCGCCTGGCCCAGCCCGAGGACGCCGGCCGCCTGCTCGGCTCCTCGCCGCCCATGGTCTCGCTGCGCCAGACCATCGCCAAGGTCGCCCGCAGCCAGGCGCCGGTGCACATCCTGGGCGAGTCGGGCACCGGCAAGGAGCTCGTGGCCCGCACCATCCACGCCCAGGGTTCGCGCGCCGGCGGGCCCTTCGTGCCGGTCAACTGCGGCGCGATCCCCTCCGAGCTGATGGAAAGCGAGTTCTTCGGCCACAAGAAGGGCAGCTTCACCGGCGCCACCAGCGACAAGCCCGGCCTGTTCCAGGCCGCCGACGGCGGCACCCTGTTCCTGGACGAAGTGGCCGAGCTGCCCCTGCCCATGCAGGTCAAACTGCTGCGCGCCATCCAGGAAAAGAGCGTGCGCCCGGTCGGCGCCCAGGGCGAAGTGCCGGTGGACGTGCGCATCCTCTCGGCCACCCACAAGGACCTGGCCACCCTCGTCGCCGAAGGCCGCTTCCGCCACGACCTGTACTACCGCATCAATGTCATCGGCCTGGTCGTGCCGCCGCTGCGCGAGCGCGACGGCGACCTCAGCCTGCTCTCCACCGCCATCCTCGAGCGCCTGGCGCGCGCGATGAAGCGCCAGCCGCCCGCGCTCGCCCCCGACGCGGCCGCCCTCCTGGAGACCTACGCCTTCCCGGGCAACGTGCGCGAGCTGGAGAACATCCTCGAACGCGCCCTGGCCCTGGCCGACGGCGACACCATCCTCGCCGGCGACCTGCAGCTGCCCACCGGCAACGGCCTGCCCGGCATGCGCCCTGCTGCCCCGCACGCGCCCCAGTCCGCCCCCGCGCCCGGCGCGGCGGCGGACCCGCGCAACCTCAGCCCCTTCGACACCTCCAGCAGCGCCCTGCCCTCCTATATCGAGGAGATCGAGCGCACCGCCATCCAGCAGGCGCTGCAGGAGCACCGTTACAACAAGACCAAGACCGCGGCGGCGCTGGGCATCACCTTCCGCGCGCTGCGCTACAAGCTCAAGAAGCTGGGGATCGACTGATCCCTCGCGGTCGGCCGGACCGGGCGCGCCGCGTCGCGGCATCCCGCAGTGTCGGCCATCTCGAACGCGACCCTACAGTCCGCCGCGCGGCGGCCGATAAGGCCTCTGGATGCAGCGGACCGAGACTGCGCGGACCGTCCGGCCGCTCGCTGATCGCTGCTTCCTGCGCTGCCCAAACGCATCCAATGTGACCCTGGTCCGCCGCGATCAGCGCGCCCCCGTGGGCCCAGCCGGCGACTGACGCACCAGGTCACATTGCGACGCAATGCGTCCAGGTGACCGCGTTCGCAAAGCAGCCGCGGACTGTGATCGACTCCACTATTGCAACGCTGCGAGGTCGGAGCCCACGAGATGGCACGCTTCCTGCGTCAATCTTCTGGCACGTGCACTGCTGCACGGCAAACCACTGGACCCGGCGCGACCGCACCAGCGGCACACGTGAAAAGTCGACTTTCCAACCCTAGGGGATACACCATGAAGAAGATGCAGAAGGGCTTCACGCTCATCGAACTGATGATCGTCGTCGCGATCATCGCCATCCTGGCCGCCATCGCGCTGCCGGCGTACCAGGATTACACCGCCAAGGCGGACGTCACCAACGCCATCGGCGGCCTGGCCGGCGAGAAGATCAAGGTCGGCGAGAACTTCGGCGCTGGCGCCGCCGACCTTTGCACGGGCGTGGCGACGAACCTCGGCGCCGGCGGCGGTTGCGCTGCCGGCATCCTGACCGGCGACTCCGAGAGCGGCCGCTCCACCGTCACCCTGACCCCGGATTTCGGTTCGGGCCAGGACCGCATCACGTGGGGCTGCACGGTCGTCACCTCGATCGGCAACCGCATCGCGGCGGACTGCACCGACGGCGTGCAGGTGAACTAAAGACTCCCACCCGGCGCCGCCGGGCGAGTATCCAGGCAGACCCCGCGTAATGCGGGGTTTGCTTTGTCGGGGCTTTGGACCGCTGCTATTCCCAGACGGCCATGAACCAACGAAACGGCCCTGCAGGGCTCCCGCACCACCTGCTCCACACCATCGCCCTCACTTGGGCGTTTCTCTGCCTTGCAGTCCAAGGCTTCACGCAGCTTGTCGAACTCCACGACGCGCCGCGCAGCGACCTCATTCCGTGGGCCGCGCTGGCATCGCATCCAGAGATCGTGTGGTCGCTCGCGGGGTTCGTGCTCGCACTGGCCGCCCTCCACGCCGCAGCAGCCTGGCTTAACGCCGCCATCTTCCGGCGCGTGATCGCGCAGCGCCTGCCGCCCGCCAGACGCACCCTGCTGCTCGCCTTCATCGCGCAGTTGCTCCTGTTCACGCTTGGCGCGCTGCTGCTCAATCTCAGGCTGTTCCCGCAATCCGCGCGCGGCGATTTGTTGCGGTCGTTTTCCTACAGCCCCCTTGGGGAAGCGCTCGGCTGGGCGATTCCGCTGGCATTCACCGCCCTCCTCACCACGGCAGCGGTCGGCTGGCTCAAGACCGCCCAACCACGCCTGCGGATGGCGCTCGGCCTCGTCGCGGCACTCGCCATTGGCGCATGGAGCTGGCCCACAGCCTCCCTCCAGCGTGACCCAGGCTCCCGCCCGCCAGACGTGATCATCATTGGCCTGGATTCGCTGCGCACTGACCACGTGCACTCGCTGGGTTCGCCGCTGCAACTCACGCCAGCGATAGACGCCTGGATGGATGGGGCTACCGTCTTCACCGACGTGCTGACGCCGCTGCCGAATACCTTCCCAGCCACTGTCAGCGTCCTCACCGGCCTATGGCCAACCGCTCACGGAGCACGGGGGAGCCTGTTCCCACCGGAACGCGTGCGAAGGGGGTCGAGCATTGCGCACGCGTTTCGCGACGCGGGCTACCAGACGCTGATCGCGATGGACGAGACCCGCTTCGCCAATATCGATTCGAGCTTCGGCTTCGATCGGCTCGTGGGACCACCAATGGGTGTGGTGGACTTCCTGATGTCGGCTTTCGGCGACAACGTCCTGTCCAATCTCAGCCTGCGCACACCGGCGGGCGCATGGCTGTTCCCCCACCTGCACGGGAACCGAGGCGCGCACCGGACGTACCTGCCTTCCGCCTTCGATGCGCGCCTGGAGGCGGAAATCACAGCCCTCTCTTCGGACCCGGCGTTCATCTACATCCACCTCTGCGGGGCCCACTATCCATATCGGCAGGGGTCGCGTCGCAACCCGGACAATCTTGAAGCGCACCTGCCTGGGGCCTCCCCCACCCACGTGGCGTACCTGCGTGGAATCGTCATGCTGGACGAGCAGTTCCGGAATCTGGTGGGCGCCCTCCAACGCGCAGGCCGTCTCGACAATGCGGTGGTCGCAGTGCTGTCCGATCACGGCGAAGACTTCAACCTGGACGAGGATGCACTGCTGGACCATGCCGGAGGATCTCCGGATGTTTTCCGTTACGGGCATGGCGGCTCCGCGATCCGTAGGCCCCAGGTGGACGCCATTCTGGCGTTCCGTCTGTTCGGGGAGTCGCCAGCGGGGCCGCCGGCGCGCGAGCCCCGGCCCGCCAGTTTGATCGATGTCGCTCCTACACTCTTGTCACTCGCAGGTCTCGAGTTGCCGCCGGATCGTTTCGATGGCATCGACCTGTTCAACCGAGCTCGGCCCGGCCAGGACGAAAGTCGCATGAGATTCGTGGAATCGTCATGGCTTCCCGTCGCAATGGCACGACCCGACTTCAACGAAATAGAGGTCGCTCGTGAAGCCGGCAGCATGTACGCGCTGCAGCCAAATGGTCGCCTCCAGCTGATGGATGAGTTTATCGAGCACCAGCTTGACTATCGGCAACGTGCCGCCTACCAAGGCGACTGGATCGTAGCGACGCTGCCAGGAAATCCGCCACGCCTCATCGTCGCCAATCGTGAGACCTCGACATGGTGGAACCTCGAAGACGCGCCACCGAACAGTCCGTGGCATCAGCTTCTGGCCGCAGCCTGCGGGCACTGGTCAGGGGACCAGGCCATGGAGGAGGTTTGCCCTGCCGATCAAACCGCTCCCCTAACGCCCCCGGCTTCAATCGAGCCCCCAGGCTGACGCTTGCGGAGAAAGCGAGTTTCCACCCAGCGATAGGATACTTCGGCCATGACGATGGCGACTGCGGAGCCGACCGGAAGCGTCCACTCCCATGAATATCCGGCCTTCCGCATCCACAGCATGAGCGGGTAATGCCAAAGATAGATGCCATAGGAGCGCCGCCCAAGCCAGATCAAGGGCCAGACTCGAAGCCATGCCAAGCCGCTCGCCCCCAGGATGAGCAGTAGCGCACCGACCTCAGCTAACAACATCCAGCCGACCAGGGCAGTCAGCTTGGCCCATTCCGCGAACGCCATGGCAATGCCGACCGCGAAAAGTCCGGCCCATCCCGCCGCGCCTGGGAGCTGCCGCCCGATCACACCAAACGACATACCCAAGAGCAGCCCCGACAGGCGCGTGTCAAATCGCGCATAGATCAACCACCAGTTGAAGCTCTGCAGCAACTCCCACCATCGCCACAGGGTCGTCACCGCCAGTAGCAGTAGCAACCTAGCTAAGAGGGCTTCAGGGGCGGCACGAAGGAGGGGTAACAGGACGAGCGGCGCCGCTAGATAGAAGTGCTGCTCAACCGACAGGCTCCACGTATGGGACAGATACGTAGGCGCGCCAACCAGCGCTTTGCTGTAGTCAGTCAGATAGAGTGCTGCCAAGGGAATCTCGCGTACGGCCTGCCCGCCCAGACCAACACACAACGCCACGACCCCATAGACGGCCAACATGAAGAACAGCGCCGGCGTCAGCCGGAGAAGCCTGCGCTTGTAGAAGCGGACGATGCTGATCGTCCGCGTACGCAGGAACTCACTCGCCAGCGTACGCCCGATAAGAAGGCCAGACAGGACGAAGAACAAGTCCACACCGAGGAAGCCGCCACCGAACCCCGGCACCTTTGCATGGAAAGCCACGACGGCTAATACCGCCAAGGCCCTGATTCCATCCAGTTCCGGCAAGTATGCGTGGACTCCCCCCGGCCACATCGGGACCGCTCTGCCCGATGTCAAGTTTGGGCCTCCGGCATTGCAAACTGTCTTCCGCCCCACGCCCCACGGCTGTAGCAGAGCCCTCCGGTGGCGCCCCCCCGTCGCCAGGCGGCTCCACTGGCGTGAATCTTGCTTCCATTCCGGGATAGCCCTAAGCCTAGACAACCATGCACCGACATATGCGCGGGTTCACCTTGATCGAGTTGATGATCGTAATAGCCATCATCACGATTCTGGCAGCGATCGCTCTCCCCGCCTATCGCGACTTCGTGTCGCGAAGCAAGATCTCGAATGCCGTTGCAGGCCTGGCTGGCGAGAAAATCAAGGTGGCCCAGAATATCAGTGCGGGCAAAGTGGGAGATGCCCTGTGCGACGAGGTCGCCACGAACGGCGCAACCTGCACGCAAGGCATACTGTCCGTCGGCGGAACGGGCGCAGCCTCCGCGGACACCTCAGTGCAGCTGACTCCTTGGCTCATGGTCTCCGCTGGCGACCGGATCATCTGGTCATGCACAGTCTTATTGTCTCCCTCGGCAAACTACGTTGGAGACGATTGCGCGAACCTCGCCCTATAAGGATGCGGCTCTTGTCAGGGAACGTCCGACAAGCGCTTACTATTGACGCACAAGTATTCCTGTCAGGAGCATAGCCCCAATGAACGCAGTCAGTGCCAATCTCGTCGGAATCACCGGGCTTGCACGACGACTCGTACTCGATGGCGTACTCGATGACACTTCCGCCCGAGATGCGTTGGACAAGGCCACGGCAGAACGCAAACAGGTATCAGCTTACCTTCGGGAGCACAAGCTGGTCACCGCCGCGCAGATGGCCGCAGCGAACTCGATGGAATTCGGAATGCCGCTCGTTGATCCGGCCGCGATGGACAGCAGCCAGAGCGCGGTGAAGCTGGTCAGCGAGGAGCTGCTGCGCAAGCACCAGGTCCTGCCCCTGTTCAAGCGCGGCGCCAAATTGTTCGTCGGCACCTCGGACCCGACCAACAGCC
>Ga0233369_1000064_pt1 | contig 53368 bp, 52 predicted proteins | sample ElkDunMinimDraft_26_FD_191537 | JGI IMG/M metagenome (GOLD analysis project Ga0233369, IMG submission 191537) | Fecal eukaryotic communites from dung pellets of Tule Elk in California, USA - Elk Dung D16 | ecosystem: Host-associated > Mammals > Digestive system > Large intestine > Fecal | place... | reverse complement strand
TGGCTCAGCGCCTGGGCGCCGCCCGCGCGCTGGCTGCCCGACGGATGCCGGGCGGAGAAGGGGACGCGGGGCCCGATCCGCAGTAGCAAGCAGGCTGGCATGCAGATCGCTTCCAGCGGCTGTGCGGATCGAAGTTTGGACCGCGGCTCCCCGCAGCAGATCCGATCATCGCGCCAGGCGGGCAGGACGTATGGCCCCGCCCTCTGCGCGATCGCCGGCGGCAAAACGCAGCCGGGGACGCTGAGGGGAGGCGGCCTCCGGTCATCGCGCTGGCGATCCTTCGACAGGGGGGGCCTCGCCGTCCGCAGAACGGGGCGGTGGGGGCCGTAGGCCAAGGGCGCCGCACCGCTGCGTTAACGCCCGCCGGCGGATGCTGGCGACCGCCGGCGCGGCTTCACCGGCCTGTGCGCATGCGCCGGTGTGCCGGGTGCGATGGCCGCACCGCGGGCCTTGCATGGAGACACCCATGAACGTCCTGATGATCCTCACCTCGCACGACAGGCTCGGCGACACCGGCCGCAAGACCGGCTTCTGGCAGGAGGAACTCGCCGCGCCGTATTACGTGTTCAAGGATGCCGGTGCGAACATCGTGCTGGCCTCGCCGAAGGGCGGGGAGCCGCCGCTCGATCCCGGCAGCGACGAGCCGGCCTCGCAGACCGAGGACACGCGCCGTTTCAAGGCCGATGCCGGGGCGATGGCGCAACTGGCGTCGACCGAGCGGCTGGACGCGGTGCGCCAGGAGGATTTCGACGTGCTGTTCTATCCCGGCGGCCACGGGCCGCTGTGGGACCTGGCCGAGGATCCCAGGTCGATCTCGCTGATCGAGTCGTTCGTGGCCGCCGGCAAGCCTGTGGCGCTGGTGTGCCATGCGCCGGGGGTGCTGCGACATGTCGCGACGGCGGAGGGAAAGCCGCTGGTGGCAGGGCGCAAGGTGACCGGCTTCACCGACAGCGAGGAGGAGGCCGTCGGCCTGACGAAGGTGGTGCCGTTCCTGGTCGAGGACGAGCTCAAGGCCAAGGGCGGGCACTATTCCAAGGGGCCGGACTGGGCGCCCCATGTGGTGGAGGACGGCCTTCTGATCACCGGCCAGAACCCGGCGTCCTCGGCGCCGGCGGCGCGCCGCCTGCTTGAGCGCGTGGCCCGCAGGTCCCCATGACGGTCTGAGCCGATGCCACCGCCCGCGCGGGCGGAGGGGCGCATCGGCATGTCGGCGTGCGTCGCAGCGCACCGTCGCAAGAGGCCGTTCCGTACGGCTGGCGCGGGGCCGAAAGCAGGAACGGCAGCGCTCGCCATCGCCCGCCAGGGCGGGCGACCGGGTCAGTCGGTCAGGTCGGCGCGAACGCCTTTGGGTTGTTCTTGTCGCGCTTTTCCGCCCGCTTCTCCTTCATGGTCTTGGCGGGTTTCTTCTTCTGTTCCTTTTTCTGGTTCAGGCCCTTGGACATTGGACACTCCTCGCGCATCGGCGCTGCACTGCGGGTGCAGTGGACCCGGTCAGTATGCGCCGGTCGGGGCCGGTAAAGCGCGCTCTTCGCCACCTGCGCAGGCCATATCGAGCGCCGCGTGAAGCCTCCCGGGAGTCGGGCGATATACCGGGCTCCGGCGGCGGCCTGGCCCGGGCGTCAGCTGGAGGCAGGCGCGTCCTTCCACACCTGCTCCCTCCCTCTGCGCGCCCCACCCTGTGCGGGGGCGTCACGCCGGCCAACCTTCGCCGGGACCGGGGCTCCACTTCACGCGCCATCCATCCGGATGGTGAGAGGCTGGTCCCAGCCATCCGGAAGCCTGTCCATGTCCGCCCTTCGCCCGCGTCCCATCGCCGACAGCGAGAAGATCACCATCAACCTCGGGGTTGTCGACTTGGGGCAGATCGACCTCCTGGTCCAGGAGGGGTTCTATTCCAACCGGACCGACCTGATCCGGACCGCGATCCGCAACCAGCTCGCCACGCATGGCGAGGCGCTGCGCCACACCGTCGCCCGCCGCACCCTGGTGATGGGGCTGCAGGATTTCGGTCGCCGCGAACTCGAAGCGGTGCGCGATGCCGGGCAGCGGCTGCGCATCCAGGCATTGGGCCTGGTCCGGCTGGGCGATGACGTGACCCCGGAACTGGCGCGGGAAACGATCGAATCGGTCAGCGTGCTCGGCGCGTTCCACGCCAGCCCCAAGGTCAAGGCAGCGCTGGCCGGCCGCATCCACTGACGCAGGATTCCCCATGAAACCCAGGCAGGATTTCCTGCATCGCGCGATGCGCCTGATGCAGGGCGGCAGTCTCCAGGCGGCCACCCGCGCGCTCCAGGAAGCGCTGGGCGGCCATCGCGCGCCCGCGCCCGTGCCAGGCGCGGCGGATGCCGCGACGGAGCCGCCGATCGACGTCGAGTTCCGGGAGGTCGACGCCGGGCGGCCGTCCGGATCCGGGGCACGCAGCCGTCGCGCCACGGGAGGTGGCGTCCGCCACCGCTTCTCCTGCGCTGCCGGCGAGATCGAATACCTGCTGCACGTGCCGCCGGGCATCGATCCGGCCGGCGCTCCGCTGCTGGTGATGCTGCACGGCTGCACGCAGACGCCCGAGGATTTCGCCCGTGGCACGCGCATGAACCGGCAGGCCGAGGCGCTGGGCTGGGTGGTCGCCTGGCCCGCGCAGTCGACCGAGCGCAATCCGAACCGCTGCTGGAACTGGTTCCGCGGCAGCGACCAGCAGCGCGGCGCCGGGGAGCCTGCACTGCTGGCTGCGCTGACCCGGCACCTGGTGGAGACCTGGCGACTGGATCCCGACCGCGTCTACGTCGCCGGACTGTCGGCGGGCGGCGCGATGGCAGCGATCCTGGCCAGCACGCATCCGGACATCTTCGCCGCCATCGGCGTGCACTCGGGCCTGCCGATCGGCCTGGCCCACGACGTGCCGTCGGCGTTCGCGGCCATGCGCAAGGGCGGCAAGCGTCGACGGAAGGCGCCCGTCGCCAGCGCCGATCCGGTGCCCGCCATCGTGTTCCATGGCGACAACGATGCGACGGTGCATCCGGGCAACGGCGAGGGAGTGGTCGAACAGAGCCTCGGGGCCGGCAGCGGCGCGGCGGCGGTGTCCAGCATCGAGCAGGGCGTCGGCGCGGGAGTACGCAGCGCCACGCGCACGGTGCACCGCACCGCCGACGGTCGCGTCGTCGCCGAGCACTGGCTCATCCACGGCGGCGGGCACGCCTGGTCGGGCGGCGATGCGACCGGCAGCTTCGTCGATCCGCTGGGGCCGGACGCGTCCGCCCAGATGCTGCGGTTCTTCTCCGGCTGCAGGCGCCGCTGCTGAGCCCCGCATCGCCGCACACGTCGGCGGCAGCTGCCTGGCGGCGTGCCGCGCCTGCGGACCCCGGCCCCGAAGCTCGCGGCATGCCGGCGCGGCGGAGCCGGCCGAGGCATGGCCATCGCAGGGGCCACGACGCATGCGTGGACCGCTTCCTGAACAGCGCCGCCGGGGAGGGGCCGGCTTGACCTGGATCAGGATGGCCCAGTGCCCGGGCTTCTATCGTTCTGGCTCCCGTGTCAGTTCGGCGGAATCAACGAGGAACCCATGGCAACAAGACTCGGTCGCGCGGCAGCCGTCGGGCTGATCGCGGCGGCTTCGACGCTGGCAGTCGATGCGGCTGCCTGCTCGCGCATCCTTTCGAACTCCAATGGCCAGGCGGCAGTTGTGGGCCGGACCATGGACCTGTACAGGACCGACGCGGCGCGGATCGCGGTCAACCCGCGCGGCGTGGAGCGCGTCTCCGACACCGGCGATGGCAAGCCGCTGCGCTGGACCTCCCGGTACGGCAGCGTCGTGGTCACCTCCATGGGCCATGCGTCGGACGGAATGAACGAGCAGGGCCTGGTCGCCAACCTGCTCTATCTGGGCGTCACCCGGTACGAGCCGCAGGATGGACGCCCGGGCCTGTCGAACCTGCAGTGGGCGCAGTACGTGCTCGACAACTTCGCCTCCGTTCAGGAGGCCGTGGACGGACTCGCGGCGGTGCGGATCGCGCCGGTGACGTTGGACGGCAGGCAGTGGCCGCTGCACCTGTCGATCTCGGATGCCTCCGGTGACTCGGCGATCTTCGAGTATGTCGACGGCAAGCCGGTCCTCCACCACGGCCGCGAGTTCACCGTGATGACCAACGAGCCGCCGCTGGACACCCAGCTGCGCGACCTGCGGAACTACGCGCTGTTCGGCGGCAGCAAGTCGATGCCCGGGGATATCGACCCGGCCAGCCGCTTCGTCCGCGCCGCGTCCTATCTCAAGACCCTGCCGCCTGCCGCGAACGCGGACGAGGCCGTCGCGGACGTGCAGGCGATCGTGCGCAATGTCGCCAGCCCGCGCGGGGCGAAGGACACCTCGGGCAGCGACGGCGAGGATGCGTGGCCGACGCTGTGGTTCACGCTGGGCGATTCCACCAGCCGGCGCTACTTCTTCCAGTCGGCGGGTTCGCCGTCGGCATACTGGGTGGACCTGGACCGCATCGACTTCGGCGACCGCGGCATCGCGCGCGCGATCGATGCCTACGACCGCTCGTTGAGCGGCGACATCACCGCGCGCCTGCTGGGCAAGGCCGGCTGAGCCGGCGCGGCCTGGTGTCGCGGAACCCCGGGATGGAGGCCGGGACGGGAGTCCCGGCCTTCGTCGTTCCTGGCGCCCTGAACTGGCGGAGCGCCGACGCCTGGCGGCGGCGTCCGCGGCGACCGCCTCAGCCCTGCTGCGGCGACCAGCCTTCGGCCGGAATGGTGTTCACCATCCACGGCACGCCGAAACGGTCGACCAAGGCGCCGAACCCGGGCGACCAGAAGGTTTCGGCGAACGGCATGACCTCGCGGCCGCCCTCGGACAGCTGCTCGAACCAGCGCCGGGCCTGGACGGCGTCGTCGGTGTGCACGGTCACGTCGAAGCCGTTCTTGGGCTTGTCGATGTTGGCCGCCCAGCCCACGTCCATGTCGGCGCCCATCAGCGCCTGGTCGCCGACCTCGAGCCAGCAGTGCATGAGCCAGTCCTTGTACTTCGGATCGGTGATCGGCATGCCGGGCGGCGCGTCGCCGTAGGCGAAGGCGGCGGTGATCCTGCCGCCGAGCACCTGCGCGTAGAACTCGAACGCCTCGCGGCATTGGCCCTGGAAACCGAGGCTGGTCACGATCTTCATGCTTGCTCCTGTGTGGCTCGGGGTGGGGTGGTGGACCGTCCAACGGACGGGCCGGGGTGGGAGAGGAAGGCAGGGGGCGGGTGGCGTGGCTGTCGCCGGCGGGCGGGTTCAGCCACGGCGTGCGGCCTCGATCGCGGCGATGTCGATCCGGCGCATCGTCATCATCGCCTCGAACACACGCCTGGCTGCGGCGGGGTCGTCGCCGGCCAGGGCCGCGGTCAGTGCGCGCGGCGTGATCTGCCAGGACAGGCCCCAGCGGTCCTTGCACCAGCCGCAGGCGCTCTCCTGGCCGCCGTTGCCGACGATGGCGTCCCAGTAGCGGTCTGTCTCGGCCTGGTCGTCGGTGAGCACCTGGAAGGAAAACGCTTCGCTGTGGCGGAACGCAGCCCCGCCGTTGAGGCCGATGCAGTCGATGCCGAGCGCGCGGAACTCCACGGTCAGGACGTCGCCGGCCCTGCCGGAGGGGAAATCGGCCGGCGCGCGGGTGACGCGGCCGACCGCACTGTCGGGGAAGGTCTCCGCATAGAACGCGGCGGCGTCCTCTGCGTCGTGGTCGAACCACAGGCAGATCAGGGTCTTCGGCAGCATCGGGGTCTCCGGAAGGACGAATGGGCGCACCGCGCTTGGCGTCGGCGTACTCGGGCGACGAACCGGCGCGGCGTGGATCGACATGGCGCGCGTACGCGCTGCGCAGGTTGCGGCCGTCCGGGGCCAGCGGCATGCAACGGCTGGCCGGCCACCTTCCAGAGTCACGACCGCCACGGCCTGGGCCGCCGCCTGACCATGCCGACAGGCCTGCCACTACAGCTGCGTACCTCCCGTGGCGACGCCCGAGACCGGCCAGACCGCGTCGAGGCAGCGCTGGAACACCGCCAGCGCATCCCCGATCTCGGCGACAGTCAGGGCGGCGTAGCCCATCAGCAGCTCGGCGCGGTCGGGCGGGTCCAGGTAGTAGGGCGCGGCCGGATACAGACCCAGCCCCTGGGCGTGCGCGTACGCGACCAGGGCGGCGGCGTCCGCGCGCGTGCCGCCGCGCAGGCGCAGCAGCAGGTGCATGCCGGCGTGGCTGTCGGCCAGTTCCAGCCGGCCGTGGCTGCAGCGGCGCAGGCCCGCGACCAGGGCGGTACGGCGGCGGCGCAACTCCAGCGCGGTGCGGCGCAGGTGGCGTTCGAAGGCGCCGCTGGCGATGAAACCGGCCAGGGCCGCCTGCTCGATCGCCGGCGAACCGAAATCGGCCAGCCACCTGGCGGCGACGAAATCCATGCGCAGCTGCGGCGGCAGCACCATGTAGCCCAGCCGCAACGCCGGGAACAGGGTCTTGGAGAAACTGCCGACATAGAGCACCCGTCCGTCTCGATCGAGCGCGTGCAACGCGGCCTGGGGCGCGCCGTCGTAACGGAACTCGCCGTCGTAGTCGTCCTCCCAGATCCAGGCATCCGACCGCGCGGCCCAGTCGAGCAGGGCGTGGCGCCGGCGCATCGACATCACCGCGCCGGTGGGGAACTGGTGCGAGGGCGTCACGCAGGCTAGGCGCGCGCCGGTCGCGGGCAGCGCCTCGACCACCAGCCCCTCGGCGTCGACCGGCACGGCGTGCACGCGCGCGCCGTGCACCTGCAGGCCCACCCGGATCGCGTTGTAGTGCGGCTCCTCGATCACCGCGCCATCGCCCGGCTCCAGCAGGACGCGCGCGGCCAGCGCCAGGGCCTGCTGGGTGCCAGCCACCACGAGCACGTCGTCCGGCGAGGCACGCACGCCGCGCCTGCGCGCAAGGTAATCGCAGATCGCCGCGCGCAGCGCCGGGCCGCCCTGCACCTGGCCATAGACCGGGCGGGTGTAGCGCGCGGCACGCGAGAGCGCGCCGGCCCAGGCATCGAGCAGGCCGGGGTGGATCATCGGCGCGCCGTACTGGAAGGCGAAACGGGTGCCGGGCACCGTCCGGCCGGGCTGGTCGTGGATGTCGAAATACTGCCGGGCGCGTCGCGCGTAGGCACTGGGCGGTGGGGCCGGGGGCAGCACCGCGGCCGGTGGCGGCCAAGCGGCGGGGGGCGGGGCCGCAGCCTTGACCACGGTCGAGGGGAGGGCGGCGACATGGCTGCCGGCGCCGACCCGGGCGTGGATGCGGCCTTCCGCCCGCAACTGCTCGTAGGCGGCCAGCACCGTGTTGCGCGAGACGCCCAGGGAGCGGGCCAGCTCCCGCGTCGGTGGCAGGCGCGCGCCGGGCAGCAGCCCGCCCGGCGCCATCGCCGCCTTCAGGGCGCGGAGCAGTTGCGACTGCAGGGTGCCGGAGCCGTCGAGGTGCAGGATCATCGCCGTCCGCCGCTGGAATGGCTCCATGACAGGGCCAAGCATGGCACCTGGCCAGTGCCAATCGCCCGACCGTCCGGCGGAGCCAATCGCCTCGCAGGCGCCTTGCGCCGGTGCCGCTGGCAATGGCCCCACGTCCGCGGCGCCGCCTGGTACTCGGGGGGGCGCGGGCCGGGCGGCAACCTGCCGGCGCACCCCACCGGAGAGTCCCCCATGGCAACGCAACCGCACCGCTTCCCGATCCTCGCCGCCGGCCTGCTCGCGCTGGGCGGAATGGCCGCCGACAATGCCCACGCCGGCGACGAATGGCCGCCGCTGCTGCAGCGCTACTGCGAACGCGCGTTCGATGCGGCGCAGCGGATCGACATGGAATCGTTCCGCGACTACGACGCCGAGGCCTTCCGCGCCATCCACACCGACGACGCGGTGACGATCTTCGCCAGCGGCGCGTGGCGGGTCGGCATCGACGCGGTCATGGCCGCGCTCGCGGGGCACTTCCAGGACCGTGAGGCGATCTGGCAGTGGACCGAACTGCATCGCGAGGTGAAGGGCTGCGTGACCGCCTTCATCGTCTACGACACCACCTATTCGATCCCGTCCAACGGCTTCCGCCAGCGCGCGCGGGTCGCGGTGACCTACACCTTCGAACGCGGGCGCTGGCTGTCCGTGCTCGACCAGAGCACCCTGCTTCCGGCCACGCCCTGACCACGGGGCGGCGCCCGCGTTCACCTGGCGAGGCCGCGCGGCGCGCTAGCGTCGTCGGCCCGCCCCCAAGCGTCGCCATGCACCTCGAAGGCTCCTGCCACTGCGGCCAGATCCGCTTCCGCTGCCAGGCCTACGCGCCGGTGCCGTTCCTGTACTGCTACTGCTCGATCTGCCGCAAGACCGCGGGCGGCAGCGGCGCGGCCATCAACCTCGGCGCGCGTGCGGATACGCTCGAGGTGGAGGGGCGCGAGCACCTGGGCGTATACCGCGCGCGGATCGTCGGCGACGACGGCGACTGCCGGACCAGTTCCGGCCAGCGCCATTTCTGTACCCTGTGCGGCAGCGCGCTGTGGCTGTCCGACCCGCAGTGGCCGCAGCTCGTGCACCCGCATGCCTCGGCCATCGACACGCAGCTGCCGGAGGCGCCCGAGCGCGTGCACATGCTGCTCGACTCCCGCGCCGACTGGGTGCAGGTGCCCGACGGCCCGCATGACGTCCACGTGGACGGATTCCCCGACGAATCCCTGGCCGCCTGGCACCGGCGCCACGGACTGCTGGATGGGCCGGCCCCGGATGAGGCAGGCTGAGCGTCCACCCGCACCGGCCAACGGCATGTCCGCACCCGACCACGACAGGCTCGACCGCATCGTCGCCCAGGCGCGGCGCGAGGCCGAACAGCGCCAGCGCGGTTACCGCGAGCGCGCGCTGCGCATGTACCCCTGGGTCTGCGGACGCTGCGCGCGCACGTTCGACCGCAGCAACCTGCACGAGCTCACCGTCCACCACCGCAACCACGACCACGACCACAACCCGGCCGACGGCAGCAATTGGGAGCTGCTGTGCCTGTACTGCCACGACAACGAGCATTCGCGCCATATCGACCACACGGGCGTCGATCCGCGCGCAGCCGAGGACGCGCCGGAGGCGGCGACCGGCAGTCCGTTCGCCGGGCTCAGGGCGCTGCTCGACGGCGGCGGCAAGCCGGAGCGCCAGGGTCCTGGCGGTGGCTCCGCCTCCTGAAGATCGCGGGCGCTGCGATTCAGATCCACGTCGTCTGCATTCACGCTTGCGCGCCCTGGCAGGCGCATGATCGCGGCCCTGGAGGCCTGCCATGTCGACCCTCGCGCCAACCGGACCACGTCCCCACGCCAACCGCCTGCGGCCCCTGGTCTGGGGCGGCTCGGCCTGTCTCCTGCTGCTGCCTGCGCTGGCGATGTGGCGGGGCGTCGAGGGCGTGCACTGGACGGTGGGCGACTTCGTCGTGATGGGGACCCTGCTGGCCGCCGCCTGCGCGCTGTACGAACTGGGCACGCGGCTCAGCGGCAGCACCGCCTATCGCGCGGGTTTCGCGCTGGCGGTGGGGTCAGGGCTGGCGACGGTGTGGGTCAACCTGGCGGTCGGCATGTTCGGCGGCGAGGCCAACCCCTGGAACCTGGTGTTCGGCGGCGTGTTGCTGGTGGCGGCGGTGGGCGCCCTGGTGGCGAGGTTCCGGGCGCGCGGCATGGGGCTGGCCATGCTGGCGACTGCGGTCGCGCAGCTCGGTGCGGCGCTGGGCCTGTGGGTCGTGCTGGCCTACGGCGGCGCGCCGGATGCGGGCCTGCCGCCGGCGCGCGAAGCGGTCCTGGTGGCGGTGTTCGCACTGCCCTGGCTGGGCGCGGCCGCCCTGTTCGCCCATGCCGCCCGGCGCGACGGGATGCGTGCAGGCCGGTAAGCGCGCCGCCACGACCTGGCGCCCACGCCGGGCGGCCTAGGCTGTGCGCTGGCCCGAACGGACCGCCGCATGCGCACACCGCCCGAGAACCCCCGCGACATCTCCCGCGTCGACCTCGACGACGTCCTCGGCACCATCGACCACGAGGCGCGCCAGCGTTTCGGCGAGGGTGAGCTTCCGGACTACATCCCCTCGCTGGCCGAGGTGCCGAAGGACCGGTTCGGCATGGCCCTGGTGACGCTGGATGGCAAGGTGCACGAGGTGGGGGACGCGCGCGAGCGCTTCTCGATCCAGAGCGTGTCCAAGGTGCACACGCTGACCCTGGCGCTGAAGGCGGTCGGCGGCCGGCTCTGGGAACGGGTGGACCGCGAGCCCTCGGGCGACCCGTTCAATTCCCTCATCCAGCTGGAACACGAGCAGGGGATTCCCCGCAATCCCTTCATGAACGCCGGTGCGATCGTCGTCGCCGACGTCCTGCTGTCCAGCTGCGAGGATGCCGAGGCGACCCTGCTGGACTTCATGCGCGCGCGTTCGGGCAACCCCGGATTGGGCAGGGACGCGGAACTGGCGCGCTCCGAGCGCGACAGCGGCTATCGCAACATCGCTCTGGCCAACTTCATCCGCAGCTACGACAACCTGCGCAACGACCCGCAGGACGTGCTGGACCTGTACTACCTGCAGTGTTCGCTGCGCATGCACTGCGTGGAGCTGGCGCGCAGCGTGCTGTACCTGGCCGGGGCGGGGCGCTGCGGACATTCCGGCGAGCAGGTCACCAGCGCCGAGGAGGCTACCCGCATCAATGCCATGATGATGACCGCGGGCACCTACGACGCCGCCGGCGATTTCGCCTTCCATGTCGGCCTGCCGGCCAAGAGCGGCGTGGGCGGGGCGATCGTCGCGGTGGTGCCGCACGTCATGGCGCTGTGCGTGTGGTCGCCGGCGCTGGACGGGAAGGGCAATTCGCTGCTCGGCCGCTACGCGCTGCACCGTTTCACCCGCATGACCGGACTGTCGGTGTTCTGACGCGGGCGCGGGGGCGCGGCGGCCGGCAGGCGGCCCCCGCGGTGGATCGCGGCGCGGGCTTCTCTTACTCTCCCCGCTTTCCGAAGCGCGGCGCGCCCACTGCATGTTCCTCAAGCCTTGCCTGGGCGCGCTGTGCGCCGCGCTGCTGACCGCGGCAGCCGGTTGCGCGAGCGTTTCCGGAGAGCCGCCCGGCGCCCGCGCGAAGGCCGGGGCGCCGTCGCCCGGCGTTGCACGGCCCGACGCGGTGGAGGCGTCTCCGCGCCACGTGGTGCGCCCGGCCGCCCCCGGGGCCGGCAAGGCCGCGCCGGCCACCGGGCCGCGCTTCGAATATCTCTACCTGCCGCCGCTATCGCCCGACCTGCAGACGATCTACGAACGCGTGCGCGAGGCCGACCTGCTGAGGCGGCTGCCGGCGGTGCAGGCGCTCGACGGGATGTTCGCGCTGCCGCGCCGGCTGCGCTACATCACCGCCGAATGCGGCGAATTCGGCGCGTTCTACCAGCCCGGCGCGGCCGAGGTGGTGCTGTGCTACGAAACCCTGCGCACGCTCTACGAGCGCGGCCAGGAGCGCCAGCGCGTGCTCGGGCTGGTCGGCGACGACCATCCGCTGCGCTACGTGCGCGCCAGCGTTCGCTTCATGGTGCTGCACGAGACCGGCCACGCGCTGGTGGACCTGCTGGACCTGCCGGTCACCGGACGCCAGGAGGACGCGGTGGACCAGCTGGCCGCGATCCTGATGCTGCGCTTCGCCGAACTGGACGAGACTCCGGAAGAGGTGATCGAGAACCTGCGCCTGGCCGCGAACTGGCTGCTCTCGGACAGTACCGGCGCCTACAACCTCGACGCCTACGCCGCATCGCACGCGCTGGGCGAGCAGCGCTACTTCAACCTGCAATGCCTGATCTACGGCACCGATCCGGAGCGCTTCGCCGGCATGGTGGCCGCGCGCGACCTCACCCCGGGGCGCGCCGCCGGGTGCGAGCGCGAGATGCGCCTGGTCAGCCGCGCCTGGCTGCGGCTGCTGCTGCCGCACCTGTCGCCGGGCTACGAGGCCTATGGCGAGGAGGCCCGGCGCTACCTCGACAGCGGAGTACCGGCGGGGCGGTCCGCCGCGATGCACTGAACGCCGGCGCCCCGCGCCCCTTCGCGGGCCGCGGGCTACCACACCCGCGGCGGACCCGCCGCGCGGCGGAAGTCCATGGTCCAGTTGGTCTCCCAGCTGCGCCCGGCGTCGGCGGAGAAAGCCTGTTCCCAGCGGAGCTGGTCGGGCCCGGCCCGGGACCAGAGGAAGCGGATGGTGACCGGTTGGCCGGCGTGCGTGTCGCTGGCGAAGAAGCGACCGACACCCCGCTCGAAGCGTCCCACCACCGGCACGTCGATGCGGTCTGGGAAGCGACCATCCAGCCACCAGATCGACCACTGGGCGCGCGCCGGATCGTAGGCGCGCAGGGCGACGGCGCGGAACTCGCGTTCGGGGAAGAGCAGCAGGTTGTCCTCGATATTGCCGTAGCCGCCGAGCACCTTGCGCGTGGACATCCGGCCTTCGAACCCGATCCATTCGGTGCAGCCGCACAGGCGCTCCTTCAGCCTGCGGTGCAGGACGGTCCAGTCGCCGATCGCGAAGTCGAAGTCGGTCGGCGCCTGGGGCACGGGATCGGACACGATGGCATCGCCTCGCGTGCGCGTCAGCGGAACACCATGCCGCCGTCGGTGATGATGGACTGGCCGGTGATGTAGTCCGAGTCGGTCGAGGCGAGGAAGGACACCAGGTTGCCCACGTCCTCGGGCTCCTGGGTCCGCCCGAGCAGGATGCCCGCGGAGAACTTCTCGAAGGCTTCGCCGGGCCCGGTGCCCATGTAGTGGCCCATGGCCTGGTCGATGCGCGTCCACATCGAGGTCCCGGCCACGCCGGGGCAGTAGGCGTTGACAGTGATGCCGTCGCGCGCGTACTCCTTGGCGGCGGTCTGCGTCAGCGAGCGCACGGCATGCTTGGTGGCGCAGTAGCTGCCGAGCATCTCGTAGGACTCGTGGCCGGCGATCGAGCAGGCGTTGATGATCTTGCCGATGCCATCGTCCTGCGTGCGCATCTGCGCGGCGGCGGCCTGCATGCCGTACAGCATCCCGAACACGTTGATCCTGAAGATCCGCTCCAGGTCGTCCGGGCCCACCTCGTCCAGCGGTTTGACCTGTTCGATGCCGGCGTTGTTGACGAACACGTCCAGCCGGCCGAAGGCTTCGACCGCGCGGGCGACCAGGGCCTGCTGGTCCTCGCGCCGGGCCACGTCGCCCTGGAAGGTCTCCACCGCGTGCCCGTCGGCCTCCATCCGCTGGCGGGCCGACGCCAGCTTGTCGGCATCCAGGTCGGACAACACCACCGCCAGTCCGTCAGCGGCCAGGCGCCGGGCGATGCCGTTGCCCAGGCCGGCGGCGCCGCCGGTGACCACGGCCACGCGGCGGGCGTCGGGGACGCGGCTGGCCTTCCGCACCGCACGCGCGGGGCTGCTGCCCGGATCCTTCGCCTGGTGCAGGGGGCCGTCGTCGGGGCTCATGCCGGTACTCCGTGCGGGAGGCCTGCACCATCCGCCGGCCGCCGTTAACGGCCCGTGTGAGTTTCAGGCGACGGGATTCCCGGCAGGAGGCTGGACAGCGCGGGCGGGCAGCGGCGCGGCTGTCGGTGGGTTGCGGGTCAGGCGCATCCAGGCGATCCAGCCGTACAGCACGGTCAGCGCTGCCAGCACCAGCAGGCGCGGCGAGACCTCGGCGAGCGTGGCGCCGGCCGAATTGAGCTCGACGAAGCTGCGGATGGCCGAGGTGGCCGGCGAGAGCTGGGCGATGGCCACCAGCCAGCCGGGGATCAGGAACGTGGGCCAGGTGGCGCCACCGAGGAAGAACAGCGGCACCGAGGTGCCCACCAGCAACTGCATCACCCGCATGGCCTGGTCGAAACAGCTGCCCAGCGCCAGGCCCAGGGCCGAGCACGAGGCGGCGAACAGCAGCGCCATGCAGGACATGCCGAGCGGGTTGCCCATGCGCGGATAGTCCTGCACCCAGAACACGAAGCCGAAGTAGAACAGGTTGGCGAGCAGCCCCATCAGCACCAGCGCGCCCCACAGGCCGATGAACCCCGGCGTGCGCAGGGGCTCGGCCCGGGTCTGGCGCCGCAGTGCGGCGATGAGCGCGGCGCCCAGCAGCAGGGTCTGCTGCAGGATGATTCCGGTCACCGCCGGCACCACGTAGCTGCCGTAGCCGTCGGAGGTGTTGTAGAGCGGGCGCTGGACCACGCTGGGAAGATCCACCTGCACCGCGGCGTCCAGCGCTTCCAGGCGCTGCTTGATGATGCCCTGGATGGTGTCGGTGAGCGAGCTGCCGATCGCCGAGGCGCGCACGAGGTGCGAGCCGTCCAGGTCGATGGCCATCCCCATCGGATGTCCCGAAAGCAGCTGCGATTCGAAGCCGCGGGGGATCATCACCACGCCATCGACCACGCCGGCGCGCAGCATGCGCTGGGCGTCGATGTAGCCGACATCGACGGTGCGGGCGCTCACCGCGCGGGTGGCGTCGAGCGCGCGTACCAGCGAACGGCTGAGCGGGGAGTGGTCCTCGTCCACCACGATGAGCGGCAACTTCACCGCGGTCTGCCCGGCGTAGGCGAGCGGGTAATAGAACGCATAGCCGACCACTGCCAGGATCAGCAGGCTCCAGACCGCCACGCTGCGCACGGTGCCGCGGAAGGTGTCGAAGAACGCGGCGCCGGCGCGGTCGGGCGTGATCGGGAAGCGTTCGCGCCCGGGTTTGGGCGCGCGCCGCGCCAGGCGCCGCGCCAGGAGCAGCGCCAGGGCGCCGGCCCCCAGGGTCACCCCGAGCAGCACGCCCACGTCGCGCAGGGACGCGGCCGCGTCGGCGCCCATCACCATCTGCGCGTTCTGGATGCGCAGGTAGTGGGTGTAGGGCAGGATCGCGCTCCAGAGCCGGGTGATCTCCGGGCCGTGGTTGAGTGGCAGGGTGCCGTTGGAGAACGCGATCGCCGCGCCGGCATAGACCGCCGTGCCGGAATAGGCCAGGTCCATGTCGCCGGTGGCCGCCAGCAGCAGCGCGGAGATCGCCGTGGTCGCGGTCATCAGTACCACCAGGCCGGCGACGAGCATCGGCAGGCTGCCGGCGACGCCCCAGCCGCGCCATCCGCCCAGCCACGCGATCCAGACCAGGCCCCAGCCGGTGAACACCAGCACGTAGGGCAGGGCCTTGCCCAGCGAAGCCTGCAGCAGGCGCCCGTCCCAGCGCCGCGCCCATGCCGCCAGCGAGCCGCCCTGCAGTTCCCGCCCGAAGGCCATGACCGTGGCGCAGGCGATCAACAGGTGCAGCACCCCCGGCACCACCAGGCCGCCCAGGAACAGTTCGAAGTTGGTCTGCGGATTGCCGACCGCGGACTTCTGGATCGCCGGCAGCCGCACCGGCAGCTGCGGCACGCCCACGTCGTGGGCCAGCGTGCGCAGCCGCGGCTGCGCGGCGGCGGTCAGGGCCTCGGCCTGGGCCGAGGCCGCCATCGCGCCGACGGTCTGGAAAGCACCGTTGAAGTAGATGATCGCCGCATCCGATCCGCGCAATGCGTTCTGCTCCAGCCCCTGGGGCAGGTAGGCCACGCTGTACACCTGGCCCGAGCGCACCAGCGGCCAGGCCGCGTCCAGCTCCAGCGGCATCGCCACCACGCGCGTGAGCGGACTGGCCTCCATGTTGCGGATCGCCGCGCGGCTGAGCGCCGAATGATCGCGGTCGACCACGGCCACCGGGATCTGGCGCACGGTCCCGGCGATGAACATCACGCCCACCACCAGCATCAGCAGCGGCGGCAGGACCAGCAGCAGCAACAGGTCCCAGCGGTCCTGGGCGATATGCGCAAGCTCGGCCCGCAGCGCCTGCCCGAACACCCCGGGGCGGGCCGATGTGCTCATCGCCGCGGCGGCCAGTCCAGCAGCACGCTCATGCCCGGCCGCAGGCCTGCGATGGGCGTGCGCGGGCGCGCGCGCACCTCGAAGCTGCGCACGTCGTAGCCGCGCGACTGGCGGGTGGCGCGCCATGTGGCGAAGTCGCCCTGCGGGCTGATGTAGTCGACCACGAACACCGCATCCTCGATGTCCAGCGCCGGCACGCTGCCGCGGATCTCGATGCCGGACGCCAGGCCGGCGAACTCGGACTCGCGCACCGGGAAGGACACGTAGGGGTGGTCGATGTCGATCACCGCGTACACCGGTACGCCCAGCAGGACCAGTTCGCCCGGCTGCACGAAGCGTTCGGAGATCTCGCCGTCGATGGGCGAGCGCAGGTGCGTCTCGGCCTCGAGCGAGGTGGCCTCGAACACGCCAGCGCGGGCGGCCGCCACCTGCGACTCTGCCAGCGCCCGGGTCGGCGGGCGCACGCCGGCGGCCAGCTTCAGGTACTGCTGGCGCGCGGCTTCGGCCTGCGCGGCGCTGGCGTTGCGCGCGGCGTTGGCCTCGTCGCGGCGCTGCGCCGAGATCACGCCCTCGGCGAACAGGTTGTCGGCGCGGCGCGCCGTGCGCGCGGCCAGCGTGGCGGCGGCGCGCGCGGCCTGCCACATGGCCTGGGCCGAGCGCACGTCCTCGCTGCGCGCGCCTTCGTCGGCCAGTTCGCGCGCGGCTTCGGCGCCCTGCAGCGCCGCGTTGGCCTGCTGGTCGGCGGCCTGGATCTCCGGGCTAGACAGTTCGGCCAGCACTTCTCCGCGCGCTACCCGTTGACCTTCCACCGCGCGCATGGCCTCGATCCTTGCGATGGCCTTGGGCGCGACGGTGTAGGTGTCGGCATCGACCATGCCCTGCACCTGCGGCGGCGCCGGCCGGATCGCCAGGTACAGGCCCACCCCGACGAACGCCACCACGGCCAGGAGGATCGCCCAGAACACCAGGTGTCGGGAGCGGGAGGGCGCGGAGCTCATGGGCCGGTCACCGGCTCGGAACTGCGCTGGTAGCGCGTGAAAGTGTCGTAGCGCCCGCTGGCCGCGAGCAGGCTGGCCAGCGAGAGCACATATTCGTAGGCGGCCGCGGCCCGTTGCACCCGCGCCGTGCCCAGCAGGTTGCGCGCATCGACAAGGGCCGAGGCCGGCGCCTCGCCCTCGCGGAAGCCCAGGTCCTGCACGCGCAGGTTCTCCTCGGCCGCGGCCAGGCTCGAATCGAGGGTGATGAAGTCGCGGCGCGCCAGCTCCGCCAGGTTGTAGGTGCGCGTGACCAGGTCGGCGACGGTGTCCCTGGCGGCGGCCTGGTCGTGGTCGGCCGCGCTGGCGCGCGCGTTCGCCGCCGACAGCGTGCTGCGCCGGTCCACCGTCGAAAGCAGTTCGTAGTGAAGCGCCAGGCCGACCGCCCAGTCCGGCTCGATCGGCAACGCGCTGTCGCGGTCGAGGTTGTAGGTGCCGAACGCGAACACCTGCGGCCGATAGCGCGACCGCGCCAGTTCCACCCCGGCCTGGGCCAGCTGCCGCCGGGCGGCCGCCTGGGCGAGCAGGGGATGGCTGTCCTGGGCCTGGGCGATGAAGCCCTGGAGTGGGCCGAGCGGCGTCCGGTCGACGAACAGCGGCGACTGCGGTTCCACGCCCGCGGCTTCGTCCAGCGAGCGCGCCAGCGCCCGGGATGCGGTGTCGTACTCGAGCAGGGCGCGGTCGTACTGGCGCTGGGCGGTATCGCGCGCGACCTGCACCTGCAGCCGCTGCGCGGTGCTGAGCACGCCCTCGCGCTCCATCAGCCGGGCATTGCGCAGGTGCAGGTCGAAGCCGTCGCGCGTGTCGAGCGCGACCCGGACCGCTTCGCGCGCCAGCACCACGCCGAAGTACTGCTGCACCAGCTGCACGTCCTCCAGGTCGCGGGTCTGGGCCCCGAGCGCGCGCACCAGGCCGACGTTGGCCGCCGCCGCCGCGCGCCCCGCGGTGATCGCGCCGCCGGTGTAGAGCGGCAGGATGGCGCTCACGACGGGGCGCACCGTGGTCTGCGAACCGCGGATCCGCACGGTGTCGGGCAGGGCGGCGAAGAATTCGGGCAGGGACTGGCGCAGCCGCGCCTGGATCAGTTCCAGCAGTTCGCCCGGCACGCCCGGCAGGTCGCCGACGATGCCCGGCACCAGCTGGCCGGCCGCGGCCTGCGCCTGGTCGAGCGCGCCCACCAGCGAGAGGTCGAAGGTCTTCTGGTAGTGCAGCCACTGCGCGTCCAACGAGACCGTGGGCCAGTTCAGGCGCGCGGCCGTCTCGACCTGCGCCTCGGCCGCGGCCACGTCCGCGCTGCTGGCGCCCAGGACCGGGGAGGTGGCCTGCCGGCGCGCCTGCGCCGCCTCGAAGCTCATCGGTACCGGCGCGGCGGCCATCGCGGCGCAGCACGCCAGTCCCAGGCCGCTGGCCACCAGCGCGGCGAGCGCGCCTCGGCAGCGTTGTGCACGCCGGCCCTGCGATCCTGCGCTCAGCCTGCGCACTGCATGCCGCATCCGGCACCTCGTAATCCCGCCGATGGGGATCGGGGCCGAATATAGCACCGGGTTTCGCGGGCGCATGTGGACGTTGGAGCGCCTGCGCGCATGGCCACTGGCGTGCCGTCACGTCCCGATCACCTGCGGTGTGCGGGCCTCGGACAGGCGCAGTCGCTACACTGCGCATCCCCCGTTCCGCCGTACCTCCATGATCAACAACGACGTCCTGCGCAGCATCCGCTACATGCTCGACCTGAGCGACCAGAAGGTGATCGAGATCGCCGCCCTGGCCGATCCCGCCTTCGTGATCGACCGCGACCAGGTCCGCGCGATGTTGCTGCGTGACGAGGATCCGGGCTACCTGGCCTGCAGCGACGCGGTGCTGGCGCACGTGCTCGACGGCCTGATCGTGCACCTGCGTGGCCGCGAGCCGGGCAAGCCGCCGCGTCCGGTGGAATCGCGCATCAGCAACAATCTGGTGCTGAAGAAGCTGCGCGTGGCGTTCGAGCTGACCGACGCGGACATGCACCAGGTGTTCGCCGACGCAGGCTTCCCGGTGTCCAAGCCGGAACTGTCGGCCCTGTTCCGCCAAGCCGGCCACCGCAACTTCAGGCCCGCCGGCGACCAGCTCCTGCGCAACTTCCTCAAGGGCCTGACCCTGCGCCTGCGCGGCCCGGGCGCACAGGCCTGATATCCCGGCCGGGCAGGTCGCGATGCGCGGGTCGCGCACGCGACCCGCCAGCGCCGGTGCCGGTGCGCCGATCAGGCCTGGCCCAGCATCCGGGCCAGGTCCTCGGGCTCGTACAGCGGCCGCAGTTCGAGGTCGCTCGGGCCGGGCATGGGATTGGGGCAGCGCCGTGCCCATTCCACCGCCTCGTCCATGTCCTCGACCTCCCACAGCCAGAAGCCCGCGACCAGTTCGCGGGTCTCGGCGAACGGGCCGTCGATCACCGTGCGCGTCGCGCCATCGAAGGCGATGCGCTTGCCTTCGGCGCTGGGCTTGAGGCCGTCGCCGTCGCGCAGGATGCCGGCCTCGGCCAGCTCCTGGTTGAAACGGCCCATCTGCTCGAACAGTTCGGCCGTCGGCGGCACGGCCGCCTCGCTGTCTTCGGTGGCTTTCACCAGCACCATCACCCGCATCGCGATTCCTCCATGCGCGGTCCCGTGGAGTCGGGGCCATCTTGGCGACGACGAAGCAGCGGCGCCGCTTTCGACATCCGCACCGGTGCCTTCACGTGCGCGCACATAGGCTGCCGCGATGCAGCCTCTGGCCGACAACTTCTGGAACTTCCGTGGCGTGCACCGCGTCGGCGTGCTCGATGTCGGCACGCACATGTCCCTGGTGCGACGCCCCGGCGGGCGCTTCGTTGTGATCGACGGCTGCGCGCTGGATCCCGCGCAACGAGAGGGCCTGCTGGCGTTGACCGGCGGCGGTGCGCAGGTCGATGCGATCGTGCACGTGCATCCCTTCCACACGCTGCACGTGGAGCAGACCCAGCGCCTGTTCCCGCAGGCCCGGCTGCATGGCACCGAGCGCCACAGGCAGCTGGCGCCCGGCCTGCCCTGGTCGCAGGCCCCGGTGGAGACCTGGCGCGCCGACCACCCGCTGGCAGACGTGCTGGAACTCTCCGTGCCCGATGGCGTGGACTTCGTCTGTCCCGACGAGCGCGTGCACGTGGCCTCGGTGCTGGTGCGCCATCGCCAGAGCGGCATCGTCCATGTCGACGACACGTTCAACGTGTTCCAGGCCCCCGGCTGGCTGGGGCGCGTGCTGCCGCAGTCGTCGCTGCGCATGCATCCCATGCTGGCGCGTGCGCTCAGGCGCGAATCCGGGGCCGCGGACGCCTATGCCGGATGGGCGCGCGGCCTGGCCACCGCCTGGTCGCCCACGCGCATCGTCTGCGCCGCGCACATGGCGGTGCGACATCTCCCGGCGGGCGGCTTCGCCCGGGAGGTGGAGTCGGCGCTGGCGCGTGTCTCGCGCACGCTGCAGCGCCATCGCGAGCGCTACGGCTAGACGCGGTCCCGTGGTGCGGAGCGGGCGGCGCCGTCACGATCCGCTGGCGCCCTCGGCGCGAGACTTGCGCGCCGCAGCGGCCGTCGCCGCACCGATCAAGGAACCATCCATGTATCCCCACCTGCTGTCGCCGGTCGTCGCCGGCGCGCTGCGCCTGCCCAACCGCGCGCTGATGGCGCCGCTGACGCGTTCGCGCGCCGGACAGCCCGGCGACGTGCCGACCGCGCTGAACGCCGAGTACTACGCGCAGCGCGCCGGCGCCGGACTGATCGTGTCCGAGGCCACGCAGATCTCCGCGCAGGGACAGGGCTATGCCTGGACGCCGGGGCTCTACACCGATGCCCAGGAAGCGGGCTGGGAGACGGTGACGCAGGCCGTCCATGGGCGGGGCGGGCGGATCGCCGCCCAGCTGTGGCATGTCGGCCGCATCTCGCATCCGCTGGTACAGCCCGGTGGCGCGGCCCCGGTGGCGCCTTCGGCGATCCCCGCCAAGGGCGCGCAGGCCTTCGTGGTGCACGAGGACGGCACGGCGGGCAACGTGCCCACGGCCATGCCGCGTGCCCTGGAAACGGACGAGATCCCGGGCATCGTCGAGGACTACGCACGCGCCGCCACGCGCGCCGACCGCGCCGGTTTCGACATGGTCGAGGTGCATGCCGCCAACGGCTACCTGCTGCAGCAGTTCCTCGCCACCAACAGCAACATGCGCACCGACCGCTACGGCGGCTCGCTGGAGAACCGCGCGCGGATCGTGCTGGAAGTGGTGGACGCGGTCGCCGCCGAACTGGGGCCGGGCCGCGTGGGCGTGCGCCTTTCGCCGCACTTCGCCGCGCACGACATCGCCGACGAACAGGCCGAGGACAGCGCGCTGTACCTGGCACGCGAGTTCAGCCGCCGCAGCGTCGCCTACCTGCACATCGCCGAGCCGGACTGGGCCGGCGGGCCCAGGCTTGGCGATGGTTTCCGCCGCGCCCTGCGCGAGGCCTACACCGGCACCCTGGTGTTCTGCGGCGGCTATACCGCGGCCAGCGCCGAGGCGCTGATCGCCTCGGGAGGCGCGGATGCCATCGCCTTCGGACGCCTGTTCATCGCCAATCCCGACCTGGTCGAGCGCTTCCGCCGCGGCGCCCCGCTCAACACGCCCGACCGCTCGACCTTCTATGGCGGCGGCGCGCATGGCTACACCGACTATCCGACGCTGGCCGACGCGGACCCGGCGGCGGACGCGCGCGCGTCCTGATATCCCAGGACACGCCGCTGCCCGCGCAGCGGCCGCAGGCGCCAGGGTCTGGCCGGGGTCGTCGGCCACCACGTGGATCGCGCCATCCGGCCGGCGCTGTCCGCCCCGGCACGCGGAAGGCCTCGGACCTGCTCGTACTGCCGGATGCGTTCGAGGCCAGCGGGCTGTCGGTGTCGCCGGACCGCGTGGCTGCTGGATGCCGGGGCGCTGGCGCCTGGCAGCGACCTGCGCCTGGCGCCGATGGACGCCCGGGCGCGGGGTGTGGCGGACCCTGCGCAGCCGGTCGGCCGGCGGTCAGGGCGAAGCCGGCTGCACGGCGAGGTCTCCCGCGCGTGGCCCGGGGACCAGCACCCAGCCGGGTGCGAGCTGCAGCCGCCAGCCCGGCCCAGCATGGCCGTCGCCGCCGTCGGGCAGGGCCACACTGGCGCGCTTGCGGTCGGCATGGACCAGGGCCGCGCCATCCTCGACCAGGAGTTCGCCCCAGCCGTCGGTCAGGCGCAGGTCCGGGTAGACCGTGCCCAGTTCGTCCAGCGCCGCCAGGGTCTGCGGATTGAACTGGGAGCCGGGCCTGGACAGCGGCAGCAGCAGCACCGGGCCGTCGACCAGGCTGGCGCGCCAGGCCACGAGCCGCGCCTGGCGACCTCGCTCGCGCGCGACTTCGGCCGCGCGCAGGCTGCCGTCGGCGTCATGGCGGGCGGCGCGCCTGTGCACGTCGGCGGAGGCGGTCGCGGCGGCCGGTTCGATACCGGTCGCCGCCGCCAGCAGGTGGCCGAGGTCGGCGTCGGCGTCGAGCCGTCCCCGCCAGTCCGGATCCGCATCGTCAAGCAGGAGTCCATAGGCCGGGCCGCTGGCGTAGGCGAACGAGCGCACGAAGCTCGGCGCCTCGAGGAAACGCGCCAGCGCATACACCGCGTAGGCCCGCCGGGCTTCGTCGCCGGCCAGGCCGATGCGCACTCCGGTGTACTCGGCCAGGCCTTCGTTGATCTCCAGGTCCGCCTCGTCGGCCGCCGCCGAAGGAGCCAGCTGCCGCCGCTGCGCTCGGAACGCCAGGGCGTCGGCGATCCTCTCGTGCCGCGCCTGCGCCTCGTCGGCCATCAGCGCCCGCGCCAGGGCGCGCCACTCCAGCTGCAGCAGGTAGCGTCCTTCGAGGCCGTCCAGATGCCGGTTGCCGGTTTCGCTGCGGGCCAGGCCCAGGTCCGGCTGCGCGATGGAACAGTGTGTGGACCACGAACACGCGCAGCAGCGCCGGCTCTATCGGCAACGGGCACAGCAGCTGGGTCCAGGCCTGGCCGGACCACTCGACGCGCGTATTGGCCAGCATCGCGCCGGCCGGGAGGGTGCCCACGAACACGCCGTCACGGGGGGCCGGGGCGCCGCCCGCGTCGGCCTGGTTGGCGATGAGGGCACGGTCGAGCGGGTCGACCAGCAGGATCGGCCCGCACAGCGGCCGTCCCCACAGCGCTCCGCCATCGGCGTCGCACCGCGCCTGCGCCTGCTCGAACAGCGCGGCGGCTGCGGCCGGGTCGGGCGCGGCGCGTGCCGGTGCGACGGTCGCCGCGGCGATGCAGGCCAGCGCGGCGAAGGCCAGGCGCGTCGGCAAGGCGGGCATGGGCGGGCTCCTGCGGCGGGGCGCGCCGATGGTGCCATCCTGGCGACGCGCCGGCCATGCGTCGGGGGCCGGGATCGACCGCGTCCTGCGCACGCGCTTCACGCAGCCGCCGGGAGGATCGGGGTTTTGCACAGGTGCCGATCCATGCCCAACACCCTCCCGGACCACTCCACGGACCGCTCCCTCCACAGCGCACGATTGCAACTGCGGATGGGTTCGATGCGCGCGAGGGCCGAGGCTGTGATCTCGACCCGCGGCCTGCTGGCGGTGGGCGCGCTGGTGGCCGCCACCCTGCTGTCGGTGGCGGTGGTGGTGGCGGTGTCCACGCGCAAGCTGCCCCAAGGCGCCATGCCCGCGCGGATGAAGCGCAGCCGCTGGTGACGCTCCGCGGCCGCGAGCGGTGCGGACCCGGGACGGCTCAGCGCGCCGCGGTCGGGGCCGATGGCAGGTCGCGGGCCAGCTGGGCGATCAGCTTGGCCACGCCGGGCGGATCTTCCTGGTGTGCGACATGGCCGCCCGGGAAGGTGCGGATGGTCCAGCCGCGGGCCTTGGCGTTCTGCCAGCCGCGGTCCTTGGCCGCGCGTTCCTGCGCCGACTGTCCCGGCGGCAGGAAGGCCACGTAGCTCACCGGCAGCGCCAGCGCGGCCGGGTTGCGGTAGGAGACGGGCTGGGTGAAGCACTTGATCGAGTGCTTCACGCTGTACGGCGGGCGCGCGCCGGGCTGCACCCACGGCACCTGCATGAAGCCGTCCTTGAAGCGCTCCGGATCCTGCCCCTGCCCACCGAACAGGTCCCAGATCGACTGGCCGTCCTCGGGCACGGCGGCGTCGAGGAACACCACCTGGCGCAGGCGCTCGGGGATGCGGTCCATCACTCCGGTCACCACCATGCCGCCGTAGCTGTGGCCGGTGAGCACCACGTCGTGCAGGTCCTCGAACAGGATCAGGTTGACCACATCGTCGATGTGGGTCTGCAGGTCGACCTCGGTGCTGTTGAGATGCTCGCGCTCGCCCAGCCCGGTGAGGGTGGGGCGGTAGACCACGTGGCCTTCGTCCAGCAGCGCCTGGCCGGCCCGCTTCCACTCCCAGCCACCTGCCGTGGCTCCATGCACCAGCACGAAGGTGTAGCGTTCGGCCGCTGCCGCTGCCGCTGCCGCCGCGCCGTGCAGCAGCAGGAACAGGGCGCCCAGCAGCAGGGCGGTCAGGCGTTGGCATGGCTGGCGCATGGGCACTCGCAAGGTGATGTCGGATCCGACGGCGACCGCAGCTTGCCACGCGATCGGCGCCGGTTCGTGCGCCAGGCCGCTGCGATTCCGACAACCTCCGCCGCGATTCCGGATATGGATCGCAGCGGTCCGCGGAGGCCTCCCCGCGGCGCCGCGCTAAGCTGGCCGCATGCATCCCGACCAGATCGTCTCCCTGTTCGACCAGCAGGCGGCCGGCTATGACCGGCAGTGGGCCAGGACCGCTCCGATCCGCGACTGCCTGTACCTGTTGCTGGAGCCGCTGCTTGCCGGCCTGCCGGAGCAGGCGCGGGTGCTTTGCGTGGGCGCCGGCACCGGGCAGGAACTGGCGCAGCTGGCGGGGCGTTTTCCCCGCTGGCGGTTCACCGCGCTCGACCCGTCCAGCACCATGATCGAGCTCTGCCGGCAGCGCGCCAGCGACGAGGGCTTCGCCGCGCGATGCGAATTCCACGCCGGATTCCTCGACACGCTGCCCGGGTCGGACGCGTTCGACGTCGCCACCTGCTTTCTGGTCTCGCAGTTCATCACCGGGGCGGACGAGCGCACGCGCTTTTTTGCCGGGATCCGCGCGCGCCTGCGCGAGGGCGGGCTGCTGGCGAGTTCCGACCTGGCCGCCGACATCCGTTCGCCGGCCTATGCGGTGCTGCTGCCGGCCTGGGCGCGGATGATGGCCGCGGCCGACGTGCCGGCCGAGACCATCGAGCGCATCCGCGCGGCCTATGCCGGGGACGTCGCTGTGCTGCCGCCGGAGCAGGTCGAGGCGATCATCGCCGCGGGCGGCTTCGAGGCGCCGGTACGCTTCTACCAGGCCGGGCTGATCCACGGCTGGATCTCGCGCCGGCAGGGCTGAGCCAGGCGCTCAGTCCGCCGGCTTCAATCGAACGCGCGGGGTGAGCGCCACGTTCCGGCGGTCGCTCATCAACTGCAGTTCGCCGTCCTGGATCATGGCCGTCAGGCGCATGCCGCGCTCGAGCAGGGCCACCGTGGCCTCCACGTCCGCGGGCGCGAGGTCGAGCACGGTGAGGTTCTTCAACCGCGACAGCGCGGGTCCCGTCTTGCCCCACCAGATGTCGGCGCCGTTGCCGCTGTAGTTGACCACCACCACCTGGCGCGCGCGGGCGCTGGCTTTGCGGATCCGGCTCTCGTCCGGCTGGCCCAGGTCGATCCAAAGGTCGATGTCGCCGGTGTAATCGCGCTGCCACAGGTCCGCATCCTCGTCCGTGCTCAGGCCGCGGCCGAATTCCAGGCGCTCGTGCGCATGCAGCGCGAAGGCGATCAGCCGCACCATCAGCCGTTCCGGGGTCTCGGAAGGGTGCTGCGCCAGCGTGAGGTTGTGGCTGGCGTAGTAGTGCCGGTCCATGTCGCTGACCTGCAGCTCCACCTTGTAGATCGTCGAATTCGGGGCCATGCGCCTGCCGTGTGCGGGGAGCGGCGATTGTACGGGCTGTCCGCCCGCATGCCTGCTTGCGAACGCCGGCGATCCTGGTCCGGGATTGCGGCGGCGGTCATGCGCGATCACGAACCGGCAGGCCGGCGGCCCGATTTTCGATCAGTCGCGCCTCGGGGGCGTGCCATCATCGAAGGTCGGCGCCGCGTCGCGCGCCTGCCGGGTCGATGCGCTCGTCGTCCGGCCCGGGACCAGGACAGGGAGAGGCGGAATGACGTATCGCGTGCGTGGATGGGCCCGTGCGGCCGGCTTGCTGGCGCTGCTGGCGCTCGCGCCCCTGTCGGCGCAACCCGCCGGCGCCCGTGGGGCCGGCGACCAGGCCGAGGCGCTGGCGACGGCGCTGGTCGCGCAACTGGACACCGACGAGAAGCTCGCGCAGCTGCTCAATACCGCGCCGCCGATCCCGCGCCTGGGCGTGCCCGCCTACAACTGGTGGACCGAGTCCCTGCATGGCGCGATGGGTTCGCTGCCCACCACCAACTTCCCCGAGCCCATCGGCCTGGCGGCGACCTTCGACGACGAGCTGGTGCGGCGCGTGGCCGGCGTGATCAGCACCGAGGTGCGCGGCCTGCACGCGCTGGCACGCCAGACCGGCCGCACCGGGCGTATCGGCACCGGGCTCAACACCTGGTCGCCGAACATCAACATCTTCCGCGATCCGCGCTGGGGCCGCGGCCAGGAAACCTATGGCGAGGACCCGTTCCTGGCCGCGCGCATGGGCGTGGCCTATGTCCGCGGCATGCAGGGCAGCCATCCGGAGTGGATCGACGTCGTCGCCACGCCCAAGCACTACGCGGTGCACAGCGGTCCGGAATCCACGCGCCACCAGGCCAACGTGTTCGTCTCGCGTCGCGACCTGGAGGACACCTATCTGCCGGCCTTCCGCGCCGCGATCGTCGAGGGCGGGGCGGCGTCGGTGATGTGCGCCTACAACCGCATCGACGGCCAGCCCGCCTGCGCCAGCGACCTGCTGCTCAAGGACTACCTGCGCGATGCCTGGGAGTTCAAGGGCTACGTGGTGTCGGACTGCGACGCCGTCGGCGACATCCACAAGCACCACCACTTCGCCCCCGACGCGGCCAGCGCCGTGGCCGCGGCGATGCGCGCCGGCGTGGACAGCGAGTGCAACGGCGCCACGCTGACCGACACCGAAGGCCTCGCCGGTCCCTACCGCGAGGCGCTCGCGCGCGGCCTGCTGTCGATGGCCGACATCGACCGTGCCCTGGTGCGCCTGTTCGCCGCGCGCTATCGCACCGGCGACCTGCCGGGCCTGCGCCCGCTCTCGGTGGAGAGCGTTTCGCCGGCCGACGTCGGCGCGCCGGCGCATGCCGCGGTCGCGCAGGAGGCGGCCGAAAAGAGCCTGGTGCTGCTCAAGAACGACGGCCTGCTGCCGCTGCGCGAGGACGTGCGCGTCGCGGTGATCGGGCCCCTGGGCGATGCCACGCGGGTGCTGCGCGGCAACTATTCCTCGCCGCTGTCGGGTCCGCCCGTCTCGGTGCTCGACGGCCTGCGCCAGGCAATGCCGCATGCGCAGGTACGGCACGTGGCCTTCGGCGAGACCTATACCGACGGCGACCCGGTGCCGACCAGCGCGCTGCGTACGCCCGACGGCGCGCCGGGCCTGCTGGCGCGCTACTACAACGCCACGGCCGTGCCGCCGGCGCGCTTCGCGCCCGGTGAACTCGACGCCTGGATCCAGCGCACCGGCTTCGAATCCTCGCCAGTGGTCAGCCGCGTCGAGCCGGACGTGAACTCGCGCAGCCTGGACATGGGGCAAGTGCGCGACGTGCACCGGGTGGAGTGGACGGGCTACCTCGTGCCGCCGGAAACGGGCACCTACCGGCTCGGGATGGGCGGCTTCAACGGCGAGATGGAATTCGACGGCAAGCCCTTCGTCGACCTGCGCGGCGCCTCCTGGAACAGCCTGCCGACGATGAAGACCGTGCGCCTGGAGGGCGGCAGGCGCTATCGGCTGCGGGTGACCACCGAGGCCCGCATCCTGACCGGCGTGGGCATGGTGTGGAAGCGCGTGTCCGAAACGCCCGAGGCCGACCTGCGTGCCGCCGCGGACGAGGCCGACGTGCTGGTGGCCGTGGCCGGGCTGACCTCCGACCTGGAGGCGGAAGAGGCGCCGATCGAGGTGCCCGGCTTCAAGGGCGGTGACAAGACCTCGCTCGACCTGCTGGCCGACCAGCAGGCCCTGCTGGAAGCCGCGCGCGCCACCGGCAAGCCGCTGGTGGTGGTGCTGATGAACGGCAGCCAGGTCAACCTGGCCTGGGCGCGCGACCACGCCGACGCCATCCTGGAGGCCTGGTATCCGGGCCAGGCCGGCGGACTCGCGGTGGCGAAGGTGCTGTCCGGACAGGTCAATCCGGGCGGCCGCTTGCCGCTGACCTTCTACCGCTCGGTCGACGACCTGCCGCCGTTCGGCGACTACGACATGCGCGGGCGCACCTATCGCTACTTCACCGGCACGCCGGTCTATCCGTTCGGGCACGGCCTGAGCTACACGCGCTTCGACTACAGCCCGCTGCAGCTGGCCCCGATGGGCGGCGATCCCGGCCAGGGCCTGCGGGTGGGCGTGGACGTGCGCAACACCGGCCAGCGGGCCGGGGATGAGGTCGCCCAGCTCTATCTCGACTTCCCTGACATCGAAGGCGTGCCGCGCGTCGCGCTGCGCGGCTTCCAGCGCGTGGCCCTGGCACCGGGGGAAAGCCGGCGTCTCGAGTTCGAACTCGAACCGCGCGACCTGAGCGCGGTGGACGTGGAGGGCGTGCGCCAGGTGATGCCGGGCCGCTACCGGGTGTGGGTGGGCTCCGGCCAGCCGGACACGGAGGTCGCGGGCGCGGCCGCGGAGTTCACCGTCGGGCAGGGCAGGGCGCTGGCGCGCTGAGGCCGGCGTGCGGCCGCCCCGCCGCGCCAGCGCGGGCGCTCAGAAGCGCTCGCCGGGCGGCAGGTAGCGCCATTGCCCGGGCGGCATCTTCGCCAGCGGGATGCGGCCGATGCGGATGCGGCGGATCGACACCACCTGCAGCCCCACCTGCGCGCACATCCACTGCAGTTGTCCCTCGCGGCAGGCCTTGATCGCGAAGCGCAGCCGCGTCTCGTTCTGCCAGCTGACCTTGCATGGCGGCACGCTGCGCCCCTCGAAGGCCATGCCCCGGTTGAGGCGGCCCAGGCCCCAGGGCGCGAGTTCGCCCGCCACCTCGACGATGTACTCGTGCTCGATGCTGTCGGCATCCTCCACCAGGCGCCTGCGCACGCGGCCGTCCTGGCTGAGCACGATCAGCCCGCTGGCCTCGCGGTCGAGCGGCACCAGCGGCTGGAGCCGCTGGAAGTGGTGCTGCAGCAGGCGCACGCCGCTGGGATCCTCGCTCCAGCGGCTGTCCGGCCCCACCAGGGCCGAGGCCGGCCTGCTGCCCGCGATGGCATCGAAGCCTGGCGGCTTGTGCAGCAGCAGGGTCGCAGGCTCGTTGGCCTGCGCCCGCGCCTGCGGATCGATCTCGATGGCCTCGTCGCCCACCATCCGCTGCGGTTCCTCGACCACGCGGCCGTCCACCTTCACCCAGCCGCCCTGGATGTACTGCTCGGCCTCGATGCGCGAGCACTGGGCCAGTTCGGCGACGCGCCTGGAGAGTCGAACGGGGTCTGACATGAACGATGACTGCGGGATTCAGGGACGCGCAGTGTATCGTTCGGGCACTCTGGCGCCCCCAGGACGATCGGCGACGGCTCATCGGCCGCGCCAGTCCATTCATACGAGGTGCCATGAAAACTCCCCCAGGCCTGCAGGCGCTGATCGACGACGGCGTGATCGATGCCGTGCTGCGCCCGCTCAAGAGCGGCAAGGAAGCCGCGGTGTACGTGGTGCGCGCCGGCGAGGAGATCCGCTGCGCCAAGGTCTACAAGGACATGGCGCAGCGCAGCTTCCAGCAGCGCGTGCAGTACCAGGAAGGGCGCAAGGTACGCGGCAGCCGCGAAGCGCGCGCCATCGGCAAGGCCAGCAAGTACGGCCGCAAGCAGCAGGAAGCGGCGTGGAAGAACACCGAGGTCGAGGCGCTGTACCAGCTGCGCGAGGCCGGCGTGCGCGTGCCCGAGCCCTACGGTTACTTCCACGGCGTGCTGGTGATGGAGCTGGTGGCCGACGCCGGCGGACACTCCGCCCCGCGACTGGGGGAGGTGGAACTGTCGCCGGACCAGGCCCGCGCCTTCCACCGCTTCCTGGTGCGGCAGATCGTGAAGATGCTCTGCAGCGGCCTGGTGCACGGCGACCTGTCGCCCTACAACGTGCTGGTGGGCGAGGACGGGCCGGTGGTCATCGACTTCCCGCAGGTCGTCAGCGCGGCGGGCAACAACGCCGCGCGCACCATGCTGCTGCGCGACGTGAACAACATCACCGCCTTCCTGGGCGCCGCGGCGCCGGAACTGCTCGAGACCTGGTACGGCGAGGAGATGTGGGCGCTGTACGAGGCGGGCGAACTGCGTCCGGACAGCGAGCTGACGGGTGTGTTCGAACACGACGAGTCGGCGCCGGACCTGGACGGGGTGCGGCTCGCGATCAACGACGCGCGCGAGGAAGCGCTGATCCGGCAGCAGGGGCGCGAAGCCGCCGAGGCCGAGGAACGCTGACCCGGCCGGGAATGCCACCGGCGCGACGGAGCCGCTGCGCCGGCCCGCGGGTGCGGGCCGGCGATGCGCGCTCAGGAGCGGGCGGGACCCAGCAGGCCGTGCATCTTCAGCCAGGCCACGTAGGCATCGAACCAGCCGGTGCTGGTGGTGTCCTTCTGGTACATGCCGAAACCGTGGCCGCCACGCTCGTAGTAGTGGAACTCGACCGGGCGACGCGCCTTCTGCCAGCTTTCCACCAGGCCGAAGCCGCTGTCGGAGAACAGGCCGTCGTCGGCCGCCAGCGCGACGAACAGCGGCGGCGCGTCGGCCGGCACCTCAAGCGCCGAGATCGGGCCGTAGATGTTGGCGATGAAGGCGGGCCTGGCATCCTCGCCGGCCAGCGCAGTGACCATGGTCAGCATCGCGCCGGCGGAAAAGCCGATCATGCCGATGCGGTCGGGGTCCACGTGCCACTCGGCCGCGCGCGAACGCACCAGGTTGAAGGCCGCGCGCGAATCCTCCAGCTGCGAGGCCAGCGCGTCCACCGCATCGCGCGAACCCGGATCGCGGGGCGGGCGCGGGCCGGACAGCATCTGGCGGTTGGACTGGGCGAAGGCATCGAGCTCGGCCGGGGTCTGGTTGAGCCGGTACTTGAGTACGAAGGCCGCCACGCCCTGCTTGGCCAGGGCGCGCGCCACATCCCAGCCCTCGTTCTCCATCGACAGCGAGCGGAAGCCGCCTCCCGGCGCGATGATCACCGCGGTGCCGTTGGACGTACCCGGCGCGGGCAGGAAGGGCGTCAGCGTGGCGACGGTGACGTTGCGCGCGAACACGCTGCCGTACTGGCGATGCCAGGCTTCCTGTTGCGTGGCGCCCGGCAGCGGGCCGGTGCCGAGTTCGATCGCATCTGGCTGGGCCGGCGTGGCGATCGCGGTCATCGTGTCGTCCTGCGCGTGCACGACGGGGGCCAGCAGCAGGCCCAGGCCGAGCACGAGCGCGGTGCCACGCCGGCAGGCGCGCAGGGCGGCGTGCAGCAGTCGGTGGTTCGGTGACATCTTTCCCTCCCGGTATCGGCCGCGCCCACGCGCGGCAAGCCGCCCGAGGATAGGCCAGCCAGGCCGGCTGGCGACCCTGCGATCAGGAACTGGCGCGGAGCGATGCGGGATCGGGAATGGACGGCACGCACACCGAAGGCGCGCGGGTCACGCCGTGGCGTGCTCAGTCGGCGAGCGCGTGCGCGGGCCGCTCGGCCATGCAGCGCAGCAGGGCGTCGTCGAGGCCCGGCAGGATGCGGGCGCGGCGGCTGTCGAGCGCGGTATAGGCCGGGCGCGGCGCCAGCCAGCCCAGCTCGCTCCAGCCGCGCGCGCGTACGCCGCTGGCGTCGGCGGTGGCCGCCAGCGCGGCGCGCTGCGCCAGGGCATGCCAGGTCAGCGCCTCGCCGTTGGTGAGATGCCACAGGCCGCGCTCGCCATCGATCAGCAGGTCCAGGCAGGCGTGCACCAGGTCGGGCACGTAAGTGGGCGAGACGGTGAGGTCGCTTGCCGCGTCGAACGGCTGCCCGGCGCGCAGGGCGCGCAGCAGCAGGTACACGAAGTTGTACTCGTCCCAGGGGCCGAAGAAGGCGCTGGTGCGGACCACCAGCGCGCCCGGATGGCGCTCGAGCACCAGCGCCTCGCCACGCGCCTTGCTGCGGCCGTAGACGTTGATCGGCGAGACCGCGTCGTCCTCCAGATAGGGCGCGTCGCGCCGGCCATCGAATACCAGGTCGCTGGAGAAGGTCACCAGCGGCACGTCGTGGCGCGCGCAGGCGGTGGCGAGCAGGGCAGGCCCCTGCGCGTTCTCCCGGAAACAGCGCTCGGGATCGCGCTCGGCCTCATCCACGTGCACGTAGCCGGCGGCGTTGATCACCGCCCAGGGCCAGTACCGCTCGAAGGCCCGCTCGACCGCGTCGGGATCGGCGATGTCCAGGTCGGCGCGGGTGAGCAGGTGGTGGTGCAGCCCGCGCGCGCCGCAGATGCGCGCGCAGGCACGTCCGAGCGTACCGGTGGCGCCGGTGATGAGGATCGGCGGAGCCTCTTCCGGCGCCGGAGGCCCCGGTTGCGCGCCATGCAGCAGTCGCGAGGGACGCCGCCACCAGCCGGGCGTGGCCAGGACCGGATGCGCGGGCGCCTCGCCAAGCGACAGCGAGCGTGCCATGTGCGCCAGCGCGGTGGGGCGCGGCTGGCCACCACGCATGTCGAACACGCCGCTTTCGTAGCGCTCTCGGCAGGCGGTGAGCAGGCAGTCCCAGTCGTGGCTGCCGAGCAGGGCCCAGAGCGTCACCGCGCGCACGTCAACGCCCTCGTCCCGGGCCAGCATGGCTTCGCGCCAGGTCTCGTCGAGCCAGCGAAGCTGCTCCTCGCGATGGCCACCCAGGTGCACCTCGGTCACCGCGATCGGGATGCGGTAGCGCGCCCAGGCTTCGCCCAGCAGCGCCGCCAGTCCCGGTGGCGGCGGATCGAGCACGCGCGCGGCCTCGACATCCACATAGCGGTCGCGGCCGTTGCCGCCGTGCAGCGCCGGCGGGTAGCGATCGAGTGCGTCGTCGAGATAGCGCTGGCTGGTGACGTAGTAGTTCACGCCCAGCAGGTCGGGCGGGCAGGGGTTGTCGACGAACCAGGCCAACTCGTCCGCGGAAGCCCGGGCGCAGTCGCGCAGCCAGCCGTGCAGCGGGTGCGCGGCGTCCACCCGCCCGCAGAGCAGGTCCCAGGACAGCCAGCGCAGTTCATTGTTGAACGCCGCCTGGTAGGCGAGCGCCGGGCACGACCAGGTACGTCCCAGGTCGTCGGTCTGCACCAGGCGCGCGTCCGGGCGGAGCCGCCGGATCGCCCGCATCGCCAGCACCGTGGCCTGGCATTCGTTGCGCAGCACCCGCCAGAACGTCGCCGGGTCGCGGCCATGCGGTGCCCAGAAGCCGTAGAGCCCGCTGAAGCGGGCGGTGGTCAGCGGCTCGTTGACGGGGGTGAAGTCGCGCACCCAGGGATAGCGTCGCGCCACCGACGCTGCGTAGCGGGCGAAACGGCGCGGGAACGCCGGATCGTCCAGGCCGGTGCCACGCGGTCCGGAGCCGTGATGCAGCAGGCCGGCCACCGCCTCCAGGCCCAGCGCCCGCAGCCGGTCCATGCAGGCATCGGCGAAGCTCCAGTCGGGGCGGCCGATGCCGGCCGCCTCCACCTGTTCCCAGAGCACCGGCTGGCGCACCGTGCGCAGGCCCAGCTCCGCGAAGGCGTCCAGGTCCCGCGGCCTCAGCAGGTGGCCGTTGCGTTCGAGCTGGCTGTACCAGTCGTCGCCGACCCGGTTGATCGTGCACTCGACGCCGCCCCAGAGTTCGGGGCGGGCGAGGTCGCGCGCGAGACCCGGCATGGCTCACGCCATGGCCGTGGGGGACGTCCGGTCGGTATCGGCGTCCGTTGCCAGGCCCATCTTCTCCAGCACGTACTGCGCGGCCTTGATCGCCGCGCCTACGCACTGGTCCATGTTGTAGTAGCGGTACTGCGCCAGCCGGCCCACGAAGGTGACGTTGCGTTCGGCCAGGGCCAGTGCTTCGTAGCGCTTGAACAGGGCTTCGTTCTCCGGGCGCGGCACGGGGTAGTAGGGATCGCCTTCGGCCTGCGGATACTCGCGCACGATCGATGTGCCCGAATGCGCCTGACCGGTGATGTGCCGGAACTCGGTGATCCGGGTGTAGTCGTGGTCGTTGGGATAATTGACCGTGCCGACCTGCTGGTAGCGTGCGGTGCCGGCCAGATGCTCGTGCTCGAACCGCAGCGAGCGGTAGGGCAGGGCACCGAAACGGTGCTGGTAGAACGCGTCCACCGGGCCGGTGTAGACCAGGTGGCGGGCCCGCAGCCGGTCGCGCTCGGCGAAGAAGTCCACGCCGGTTTCCACGTCGATACCGGGATGGTCGAGGATGCGCTCGAACATGCGCGTATAGCCTTCCAGCGGCATCGCCTGGAAGGTGTCGGTGAAGTAGCGGTCGTCGCGGTTGGTGCGGGTGGGGATGCGGGCGGCTACCGACGCGGCCAGCTGGGACGGGTCCAGCCCCCACTGCTTGCGCGTATAGCCGCGGAAGAACTTCTCGTAGATGTCGCGCCCGACCGCGTTGACCACCACGTCCTCGCTCGTGCGGATAGTCTCGCGCGGTTCGCGCACGCGCTCGAAGTAGTCCTGGATGCTCTCCTCGTCCAGCGAGAGGCCGTACAGCCGGTTGACGGTGTCGATGTTGATCGGCACCGGGACCAGTTGGCCATCCACGCTGGCCAGCACCCGGTGCTCGTAGGGGCGCCAGCGCGTGAACCGCGTCAGGTAGTCGAAGATGCGCTGGCTGTTGGTGTGGAAGATATGCGGGCCGTAGGGGTGCACCAGCACCCCGTGCGCGTCGAGCCGGTCGTAGGCGTTGCCGCCGATGTGGTCGCGTTTGTCGATGACCATCACCGTGCAGCCGCGCTCGGCCAGCTCGCGCGCCACCACCGCGCCCGAGAACCCGGCGCCGACCACCAGGACGTCGGCCTTCATGCCGCCACCCCTCCCGCCTGGCGCATGGGCAGCACCGCGTCGAGCAGTTCCTGGCGCATGGTGGCGACGGTCGAGTCCCAGGACGCGGCCATCGCCCGGGCGATGCCCTCGCGCAGCAGCGCCGGGTCAGGCGCCATCGCTGCCCGCCCGACCGCGTCCAGGAACCCGTCCTCGGAGTCCGCCACATCCACCACAGGGGTGAAGTTGCGCACCACGTCGGCCACCGCCGTGGAGACGATCGGCTTGCCGGTGGCCATGTACTCCAGCGTCTTGGTCGGGTTGATGTAACGCGTCGCGTCGTTGAGGGCGAACGGCATCAGGCAGACGTCGAAGCCCTTCACCAGCGCCGGCAGCAGGTCGTAGGGCTGCTGTCCCAGCCAGTGGATATTGGGCAGTCGCGGCAGTTCGGCAGGATCGACCTTGACGACGGGCCCGGCCATCGCGACCGAGGCCTCGGGGAAGCGGCGTGCCAGGGCCTCGATCAGGCCGTAATCGAGGCGCTCGTCGATCACCCCGACATAGCCCAGCACCGGGCCGGGCAGGTCCGCGATCGCCTCCGGCACCGTCGTGGATGCCACCCGGGCACGCCCGAAATGGCCGGCGTCGACACCGCAGCCGTGGAAGTGCACCGTACCGTGATGGCGCGATTTCTCCTGGTAGAGCTGGTAGCCGCCGGTGAAGACCACGTCCGCACGCGCCAGCAGGAAGCGCTCGCGCTCGACGATGTCCGGCGGGGCGAAGCGGAAGTTGGCCAGTTCGTCCATGCAGTCGTAGACGGTGCCGCGCGCGCCGAAGCGCCCGAGCAGCACCGGCGCGCTCATCGGCGAGTAGAACCATTGCACCGGCTGGGCGAAGCGGCCGGCAAGCAGTTCGTGCTGCGCCAGCGCCCGCTCGATCAGCGGCAGCAGCAGGCGCCACTGCGCATCGACATCCAACGGCGCGTGCGGCGGCAGTCGCGGCACCATGCGTACCAGGTTGGGATACGGCTCGCTCAGTTCCAGGCAGGCCCCGCCATCGGTGGGCAGGGGATCCTCGATGAACAGCACCGGATGGTCCGCGGCCAGTCGCGAGAACAGCTGCTGCGGGCGCTGCCAGACGAAGTCCCAGCGCAGGTGGCAATGCACGACGAGGGGGAAGTCCGTGCCGGCTGTCGCCGGGGCCGCGTCGGTGCGGCCAGCGCGTGTCTGTGCGGATGGAGCGGGAGCGGCCTGGGCCGATTCGTGGCGGTGCGATGAAGCGGTTGCGGGGGTATCGAGAGCGCTGTCCATAGTGCACCGGGGGGCGTGTGGACAGCCAGTGTTCACCTTCCGCGTCATAGGCGGAGTGAAGGACGCGCGCACATGAACGACGCGGCGCGGGCTTCACGCGGCGGCGACGCGAAGAGCGTAGGGCGTCCGGCCGCTACAGCATCGCCAGTTCCACATTGCGCAGGTTGCCGCGGTACTGGTCACGCAGGCGCACCTTGCGGGCAAGGTCGGCGATGACGTGGCCGCTGAAGTCCACGCCGGTCAGTTCCTCGGCCATGTTGATGCCGCCCGGTGTGTCCACGTTCACTTCCATCAGCTTGTCGCCCACGATGTCCAGACCCGCCAGGTACATGCCATCGCGGATCAGCTTCGGCGCGACGAGTTCGGCCAGCCGCAGGGCGTCGGCGTCGGGCTCGACGAGTTCGATCTTGCCGCCGGCGCTGATGTTGCTGCGCGCATCGCCGCTGTCGTTGTAGCGGCGGAAGCAGGCGTAGCGGCCGTCGACCTGCAGCGGGCGCCCGTTGAGGGTGAGCAGGCGCAGGTCGCCATCGGCGGCGCGCGGCAGGTATTCCTGCGCGATGGCATAGCCGTCGCGGATCACCGCGTCGATCATCTGGTTGATGTTGGCGCCGCCATCGCCGTTGACCACGAACACGCTCTGGCCGCCCGAGCCCTGCAGCGGCTTGATCACGCCACGGCCGCCCTGGGCCGCGATGAAATCCTTGATCTCCCGGGCGTCGCGGCTGATGCAGGTCACCGGCCGGACGTCCTCGGGAAAATGCTGGAAGTAGGTCTTGTTGGAGGCGTCGGTGAGATGGGTCGGATCATTGAGCACGATGACGCCGCGACGCACCACCAGCTGGGCGAACAGCAGCGCGCTGTTGGGCGCCCACGGCCTGTCGACCAGTTCCTCCGCCGGGTCGCTGCGCAGCATCAGCACATCGAGTTCCTCGACGTTGATGCGCTCGATCCGGGCATCCTCGCCATGGAGCTCGGCCAGCAGCTCGGCGTCGTCGGCGTAGTCCTCGCCGGCCGGCACATGCGCCTTGGCGCGCACCACGCCGTCGCTGTCGTAGATGAAGCCCTCCAGCCCGATCAGCGCCACCGAGTGGCCCATCGCCAGAGCGCGGCGCGCGAGGCGGATGGTGGTGTAGTTGTCCTGCTCGGTGGCGACGTCGTTGACGACGAATCCGAGGCGCAAGAGTCGATCGCTCATGCGGGCTGGTCCTGGAGGGAAGGGGAAGCGGGGTGGACGTGGTAGAGGGCCTCGACGTCGAGCATTCGGCAGCGCTCCAGCGCCTGTGCGAAGCCCGGCGCGCTGGCGTAGCGCGGCAGCAGCCGCGGCGGCACGGCCCAGCCCTGCGCCACGAGTTCGGCAATGGCCGGGCGGTGCGCAAGCGCGAACTTGCCGAGGAACAGCGACGCGAAGTCGGCTCCGTCGCGCAGGTCGGCCAGCAGGTCGCGCAGCCCGCGCAGGTACACCGCGTCCTTGGTCAGGCCGCCGCCGCGCAGGGCGCGCACGGCCACGTCGAAGGCATCGCCGGTGGCAAAGCCGTGTTCCTCGTGCAGGCAGGCGAAGATGCCAGGAATGCCGTGGCCGCCCACGGCCATGTCCGCGGCCAGCACGCGCGCGGCGAGCAGACGCAGCCTCTCGCCGGGCAGGTAACCGGCCAGGAACTCGCCCAGCACGCCAAGGCCTTCCTGCAGCGGGTCGTACTGCGCCAGTCCGGCGCCGAGCTGTCGCAGCGACTGGCGCGTGCCGTTGTAGTGGGTGACCACATGGGTGCCGATCTCGTGCTGCAGCAGAGGCTGCAACCGTGCGCGCGGAAGGCGCAGGTCGGCGTCGAGGTACAGGCGCCCGTGGGACACCATCATCAGCGAGCCGACGTCGGCGTTGACGATGACCTCGAGCTGGAAGTCCGGCGCCTGGGCGCGATACCACTCCACCTCCGCCTCGACTGCCGACACCACCTCGTCGACGCCGGTATCGGCCACCAGTGGCTCGCCCGGCTCCACGTCGCGCAGGAGGCGCCGGGCAAGCGCCAGCAGCTCCGGAGGGACGGCGCCGAACAGCTCGATGCTCGCTTCGACGAAGCCCGGCTGCCCGCGCAGGCGCACCAGTTCGATGGTGCGGGCGAGGTCCCGCCGCTTCTCGGCCAGCAGCTGTTGCAGCAGCGGCGACTCCACGCGTGCCAGCGGCAACGCGGACAGCCGCGCGTGCATGTCGGCAAGCCCCGCCGCCGGCGCCGGATAGCGAAAGGCCGCCGCGGCAGTGTGGCCGCTGGCCTCGAACTGGGCCCACAGGGCATCGGTGCCCAGGGGGTTGAGCGCGAGCAGCCAATCGAGTTCGGCATCGATGGCCAGCAGGGCGAGGTCGACCTCCGCCGCGATCGGCGGCAAGGCGCGCACGGCGGGCATGTTGCCATCCATCAACGGCGCGCGCGGAAGTCGGGGCGCACGGCATCCACCGCCGCTTGCAGGCCCTGCTGCAGCGACTGCAGGGCGACGACGTCCACGGCGCCGGTCCATTCATCCATGAAGATCTTCTTGTATTCCGGCGAGATCGTGCACACGCGGGATCCCCAGCGCGCGTACACCCATTCCGGGAAGTGGCCGCCGGTGGGGAAGCGCACGTTGGCGCGCACATCCGGCTCGCGTCCGGCCACCGGCACGGAGCGCAGGGCCTTCGCGAAGCGGTCGCAGACATCTCCCCAACGCCCGGGATCGGCCGTGGTCAGTCCCAGTTCGATGTCGGGGTTGCCATCCTGCGGCGCGCAGGCCGCATCCGCGCCGTCGCGCCGGTGGTTGTAGCTGTGCAGGTCGATCAGCAGTACCGCCTCCCAGCGCTCGAGCAGGCGGCCGAGCAGTTCGTCCACCATCGAGTAGTAGCGGTCCCACTGCGCCAGGGAACGCCCGATCTCCGCCTGCGGAAGCGATGCCTTCCACACCTTCAGGCCCCAGCAGTCCTCGGGCCGCGCATAGACCGCCTTCTCGCGCGGGCGATTGAGGTCGACCTCGAAGCGCGAGGCGAACGCGCGGATGCGCACGTCTCCGACACTGGTCAACAGCGCGGTCAGCGGATCCTCCTCGCGCAGGCGCTGCTCGCGCGGCAGGTCCATCAGCGGCTGCAGCGACGCGCGAATCGCGTGGCCGTCGTGGATCGCGGTCGCGACGACCGGCCCATCGGCGATGGTGATGTCCCAGTCCCGGGACGGCGCTGCAGCGACGAGTTGTGGGCGGGTCTCGAACCACGCCTGCGCCGGAGCGCTTCCCTCGGGTGCCATCATGCATGCGATGCTCGCAGGCCCGCGATCCACGGCATGTGAGGGGGTTGAACGCGCCATGAAGCTTGCGACCCATGCGCGCGAAGCGAGGTGCTGCGGCCGGGCGTGCTGTCAGTCCTTGGCGGAGTGCCGCGCGACGTCGCCGACGATGGAACGCGCGAGCGCCACCGAATGCTCGAAATCCTCCGCCATGCGCGGCGCGTCATCGCCCGCGTCCAGCCCCATCTGCGATGCGATCTGCCGCGGTTGCGGCTGCAGTCCCGAGATGATGAGCGCGATGTTCTCGCGCCTGCAGCGCGCCGCCAGCTGCCTGAGCGCATGCACGCCGCTGGAGTCGATCACCGGCACGCGCCGCATGCGCAGGATCAGTACCTTGGGCGGTTCGAAGAACTGGTCGAGCAGATCGTCCAGCCGGTTGGCGGCGCCGAAGAACAGCGGCCCGCCGATCTGGTAGGCCTCCACGCCGCGCGGCAGCCGGTTACGCTGGTCCAGGTCCAGTTCGGTGCCGATGTCGTCGTCGATGATGCGCACGCCCGAGGTCACTTCCACCGCTTCTGCCATGCGGTACATGAAGACGAAGGCCGCGAGCACCACGCCGGCCTGGATCGCCACGGTGATGTCGAACAGCACGGTCAGCAGGAAGGTCAGCAGCAGCACCAGGCGGTCGCCCCAGGGCGCGGACATGGTGTTTCGGAAGTTCTCGAACTCGGCCATGTTCCAGGCCACCACCAGCAGCACCGCGGCCAGCGCCGCCAGGGGCACGTAGCCCAGCAGCGGGGACAGCAGCAGCATGAACAGCAGCAGGAAGCCGGCGTGCAGCATGCCGGCGACCGGCGTGCGCCCGCCGGCGCGGATGTTGGTCGCGGTGCGCGCGATGGCGCCCGTCGCGGGCAGGCCGCCGAACAGCGCCGAGCCCATGTTGGCCACGCCCTGTGCCACCAGTTCGCTGTTGGAGTTGTGCCGTCCGCCGGTCATGCCGTCGGCAACGACGGCCGAGAGCAGCGACTCGACGCCGGCGAGGAAGGCGATGGTGAAGGCGCTGGGCAGCAGTTCGACCGCGCGGTCGAAGGGGATCTCCGGAATACTCAGCTGCGGCAGGGCCGAGGGAAGTTCGCCGAAGCGGGCGGTGATGGTCTCGGCCGGCAGGCCGAGGCCCGTGGCCAGAAGGGTGCAGGCGGCCAGGGCGATCAGGAACGCCGGCCAGCGCGGCCTGCGCAGGCGCAGGGCCACGATCACCGCGAGCCCCAGCGCGGTCAGCGACAGCGCCGCCGGCTGCACGCTGCCCAGGTGCTGGGCGTAGGCGACCCAGCGGTCGAGGAAGCCGGTCGGGACCTCGTCCATGCGCAGGCCCAGCGCGTCCTTGATCTGGCTGGAGAAGATGCTCACCGCGATGCCCGCGGTGAAGCCGGTGATCACCGGCTGCGGCATGTACTTCATCAGCGTGCCCAGCCGCAACAGTCCGGCGACGATCAGCATCACCCCCGCCATCAGCGTGCACAGGATCAGGCCGCCGTAGCCGAACTTCTGGATGACGACGAACACCACCGGGATGAACGCGGCGGTAGGGCCGCCGATCTGGACCCGCGAGCCGCCGAGCAGGGAGATCAGGAAGCCGGCAACGATGGCGGTGTGCAGGCCCTTCTCCGGCGTGGCGCCGGAGGCGATCGCCAGCGCCATCGCCAGCGGCAGGGCGACCACGGCGACAGTGAAGCCGGCCAGCGCGTCGGCGCGCAGCATCTTCAGGCTGTAGCCCTCGCGCAGGACAGTGAGCAGCTTGGGCTCGAACATCCGCAGGTACTGTCGGCGGTCGATGGGTGCCATGGCTCAGTCCCGGGCAGGCGCCTTCAGGCGGACGCCGCGTCCCTGGTGGCGGCTGGGCTGGCCTTCGCCGATCAGTTCGATGCCTGCGGCCTCGAGCGCCGCGACCACCTTGACCAGGGTGCCGACCACGCCGCGGACCGTGCCTTCGCTGGCCTCCATCCGCTGGATGGTCGGCAGGGACACGCCCGCCATGCTGGCCAGCCTGCGCTGGTCGATGCCAAGCAGTGCGCGCGCCGCGCGGAGTTGGGGGGCGGTGATCATGCCGGCTCCGGTGGATGCCGCAATTCTAGGAACGGACCCATGCCCATGCAAGTCTGGTCGCCTATTAGTGATGTATGGGACATCATCCGCCGACGGTGTGGCGATCCCGCCCGCCCGCCCGCCCGCCGGCTCCCGGCTCCGGATTCGGCCGCTCACGCGTCCGCCACGAGGCCTGCCGCAAGGTCGGTCCCCAGCCCCCGACCGGACACCGCAATGGCGACGCGCGACATACTCAAGACCCTGCAGGCCGAACACGACCAGCTCCGCAGCCTGTTCGAGGCCATGGAAGCCACCACCGACCGGGCGGGCAAGAAACGGGCGGACCTGCTGGAGAAGATCGAGGCCAATCTCCTTCCGCACGCCAAGTGGGAGGAAACGGTGTTTTATCCCATGTTCGCCGAGCGTGCCGACCGCAACGGGCTCAAGACCCATGCCGAGGCGGTGGAAGAGCATCGCGCGGTCGAGAAGACGGTGTTGCCAGACGTCCATGCCGCCGACATCGGCACGCCGCAGTTCGCCGGCCGGGTGAAGGTATTCGGCGAGATGATCGACCACCACGCCACCGAGGAAGAGACCGCGATGTTCTCGATGGCGCGCAAGCTCTTCACTCCAAAGGAGCGCGCCGAGCTGGACGAGGCCTACGAGGAGTGGAAGAACTCGGCGACCGCCGCGTTCGTGACCACCGCGGCCGAGGTGCAGACCGGACTCAAGGCGGGCGTGCGCAAGGTGACCAGGCGCGCGCAGTAGCCCGAGGCGCGGCGCTCAGCCGCGCGGCGCGGCCGCAGGCGCGGGCGTGGTCGGGTCGCTGTCTCCGGCCAGCGTCCACACCACGTCCTCTCCTTCAGGATCGCGCGTGAGCCGCAACCGCGCCGGGGCGCGTGGCGCCAGCCGCGCGTCTTCCCCCAGCGGATGGACGTACAGGCCCGAGGCGTCGATCACCCGCCGGGCGCGCACATGGCCGAGGTCGCCGATGTCCTCGATGCTGCCCCCGCGCTGGAGCAGCGGCTCGCTGAAACCGACCTGCACGTCCGCGCGGGCGGGCGTGCGACCGGGCAGCACCAGGGTGCCGCCGGCGATCAGCAGGTCCGGCCAGACTTCGCCATTGGTGGGCAACTCGTCGTAGGGCGCGTGCGACAGGTGCAGGTGCGACCCTGTGGCGATGGCGTCCAGGGCCGCGGCCAGGGCCAGGAAGTTGAGCTTGCGCAGCTGCTGCTTCTGCAGGTCGCCCTCGATCCCGCCCGATTCGACCAGCAGCGTGGAGACGCCGGCGGCGGCGGTGAGGTCGCCGAAGGCGCGCGGGTTGTAGGTGTCGTCCCATTTGGCGATATGGCCGCCGATGCGCGGTTCCAGCGCCGCGCGCACGGCGACGGCCAGCTGGATCGCGCGCGCGCGGGCGGGATCGACGTCGCGCGCCTCGTTGGAGGGCGGAGCGAGCAGGGCGATCGCGGTTCCGCGCTCGGAGGGGCCGGCGCGGTAGCCGACCTGCTGGTCGTGCAGGTTGAAGCCGTAGTCGGGCCGGATGCGTTCGCGCAGGCCGTGCAGCACGCGCGCCTCGGGCGAGGCGAGGGCGCGCGCGTCGCGGTTGATGTCGATGCCCTGCGCATTGCGGCGCTGGAAACGCGCCGCACCATCGGGATTGACGATAGGCAGCAGGTGCAGGCGCGTTGTCGCATGCAGGCGCCGCACCAGCGGGTGCTCGGGGTGCCGGGACAGCAGGTGCAGAAGGTCGGCCAGCGCCATCGAGGCGGTGCTCTCGTCGCCGTGCATCTGCGACCACAGCAGCACCTGCGTCGGCCCTTCGCCCCAGGCCAGGTGCCGCAGCGGCCGCCCCTCCGCGCTTCGCCCCACCTCTTCGGCATGCAGTCCCGGCGCATCGGCCAGCAGCGGATCGACCGCGGCCCACCACTGCTCGGGCTGGAAGCGGCGGTCCTCCAGGCCGGGCAGGCGCAGGCGCGCGTCATACAGCGTTTCCAGTTCGTCCAGCCATGCGGGCGGCGCCGGCAGCGTCGCGGCGGCCGTTCCCGGCGCAGCCGACGCCATGCCCGCCAGCGCGGCGCTGGAGGAGAAGGCGAGTGGAATGATCGACGACAGCAGCAGGACAAGGCACTTGCGCATGAGGGATCCAGGAGCTTCGTGGAACCGGCCATGCTCCGGGCGGGCGATGCCGCGTGTCAACGCGGACGCTGCCCGCGGCCCCGGGATCTCGGAGTTGCCGACTGCAGTCGCAGGATGTGCGCTGCGCGGACCCGCACGCCGTTCACCCCCAGTCGTCGGGCCCACGGTCATCGTATGCCGCGATCCAACCAACGCCAGGAGTCCCGATGTCCAGAGCCGCACCGGTTTCCCGCCTCGCCGCGCTGTGCGTGTCGCTCGTCCTCGCGGGCTGCACCACAACGCCCGCCACGCCGGGCGCGGGCGCCAACGTGTCCGTGGAAGGCACGATCGCCAGTATCGACACCCAGCCCTGGACCTATGACGGCCCCGCGCTGATCGGGATCGACACGGCCGACGGCCGCGTGCAGGTGGCCCTGCCGGCGCGCTGGAACCTGTGCCAGGCCGCGCCGGTGGACGTGGAGGCGCTGTCGGTCGGCATGCGCGTGCACGCTACCGGCGCGCGCGATCCGAAGGCGGACCTGGTGGTCTGCGAGGACGCGGCGCATCGCCTGGTGCCGATGCAGTAGCCAGAGCGACAGCCGCCGCCGTCGCGCAGGCACGCAGGCACGCAGGCACGCAGGCACGCAGGCACGCAGCATGTGGCGAGTGCCATCCTGCGACGATCGGGCGAGAATGGGCGATGACTTCGCCGCCTCGCCCCTGGGCCGGCCGCCTGCTGGCCCTGCTGTGCATCCTGTTGTCCGCGTTCAACCTGCGCACGGCCGTGACCTCGCTCACGCCGTTGCTCGACAGCCTGGGCCGGACCTTCGGCTTCGGTTCCACCATGACCGGCGCGTTCGGCATGGTGCCGACCGCGGCGTTCGCCGCCTTCGCGGTGCTGACCCCGGCGATCATGCGCCGTATCGGCCTGGAGCGGACCGGCCTGCTGGCGATGCTGCTGGCCGCGTCCGGGCTGCTCGGTCGCTCGCTGGCCGACACCACCGGCGCGCTGCTGGCCGGGTCGATCGTGGCGCTGGCCGGGATGGGCATCGGCAACGTGGCAGTGCCGCCCCTGGTCAAGCGCTACTTCGCCGACCGGGTGGGTGCGCTCAGTGCGCTGTACATCACCGTGCTGCAGATGGGCACGATGCTGCCGGCGCTGGCCGCGGTGCCGCTGGCCCAGGCGGCCGGCTGGCGGGTCTCGCTCGGCGTGTGGTCGTTGCTGGCCGCGGCGGCCGCGGTGTCCTGGCTGGCGCTGATGCGCCAGCAGCGCAGCCGGTCGCGGACGCAGGCAGCGGCGCTGGGCGAGGGGACTGTCGAAAACCTGCCGGCCAGCCCCATCGTCACCGCCGGCCGCGCGTGGCGCTCGCCGCTGGCCTGGGGCCTCGGGGTGATGTTCGGCATGACCTCGCTGGTGACCTATGCGATGTTCACCTGGCTGCCGAAACTGCTGGCCGACGCCGGCGCCAGCCAGGCCTTCGGCGGCACGATGACCGCGCTGTTCGCCGCGCTTGGGCTCCTGGGCGCGCTGCTGATACCGGGATGGGCGGCGCGCGTGCGCAACCCCTTCGTCCTGGTCGCGGCGTGCGCGCTCGCCAACCTGGTCGCGTTCGCGGGCCTGTGGTGGGCACCGATGCGCTGGCCGCTGCTGTGGGTGGTGCTGCTGGGCGTGGGCGGCAGCACCTTCCCGCTGGCGTTGACCCTGATCAACCTGCGCACGCGCACGCCTGCGGGCTCGGCAGCGCTGTCGGGCTTCACCCAGAGCCTGGGTTACAGCCTCAGCTGCGCAGGACCGCTGTTGTTCGGACTGCTGCATGCCCTGTCGGGCGGCTGGAGCTGGTCGTTCGGGTTCTTCGTGCTGTGCACGGGGGCCTTGCTGGCGGGCGCCTGGCAGGCCTGTCGCCCGCGCATGCTGGAGGACCAGTGGCACTGATCGTGGCGCGGGCCGGGCGGCCTGCCGGCCTGGATCGCCGGCAGCCGTCCGCAGCGGCGACGCTGCGCGCAGGGGCCTGACGGCCCGGGTGGATCAATCCTGCGGCGAGCCCGGCGTTGCGGCCTTGGCCTCGCGCTCGGCGCGCTTCTTGGCGTCTTTTTCGTCCTGCTTCTTCTTCTTGGCCAGTTCGCGCTGGCGCTTTTCAAATGAATAATTGGGCTTGGCCACGAATGCTCCACGGATGATAGGACTGTCAGTGTCGCATGTTGGGCCGGTGCCGTCGCGCCGGCGTGCACGCCACGATCACGTCCGCGTTCATCCTCCACGGGTGAAGGGGGCGGAACACAGCGATTTCCATGCGGGACGCCCGCGCCACCGCCAGCCGTTACCCTGCCATGAGGCATCGGCGTGGAGAGGGCATGGGACTGCTGATCGATGGAAAGTGGCACGACAAGTGGTACGACACCAGCGATGGCGAGTTCAAGCGAGAGCAGGCGCGCTTTCGCGACTGGCTGACCGCCGACGGCGGCGCCGGTCCGGACGGGCAGCGCGGCCACCGGGCCGAGGCCGGGCGCTACCGGCTCTACGTCAGCCATGCCTGCCCCTGGGCGCATCGCACCCTGGTCGTGCGCGCGCTCAAGGGACTCCAGGACCTGGTGCCGGTGTCGGTGGTGCACTGGCGCATGCTGGAGAACGGCTGGACCTTCGAGGACGGGCCGGGCGTGGTTCCCGATCCCGTGATGGGCGCGCGCTACCTGCACGAGCTCTACACCCGTGCCTGTCCGGGCATGACCGGGCGGGTGACGGTGCCGGTGCTCTGGGACGAGGCCACCGACACGATCGTCAGCAACGAATCGTCCGAGATCATGCGCATGTTCAACACCGCCTACGACGCGCTGGGCGCGCGGCCGGGCGACTATTGCCCCGGGCCGCTGCGCGCGCGCATCGACGAGGTCAACACGCGCGTGTACGGCAACGTCAACAACGGGGTCTACCGCGCCGGGTTCGCGACCACCCAGGCCGCCTACGAGAAGGCGGTGCGGCCGCTGTTCGAGACCCTGGACTGGCTGGAGGCGCGCCTGGGCGAGTCGGACTGGCTGGTCGACGGGCGCATGACCGAGGCCGACATCCGCCTGTTCACCACGCTGGTGCGCTTCGATGCGGTGTACCACGGCCACTTCAAGTGCAACCTGCGCCGCATTGCCGACTACCCGGCGTTGAGCGCCTTCCTGGCGCGCATGCTGGCCATGCCGGAGATCGCGGGCACCGTGCACCTGGACCATATCAAGCGCCACTATTACGAGAGCCACCGCAACATCAATCCCACCGGTGTCGTCCCGCTGGGCCCCGAACATCCCTATCCGGGCGCGTAGCGCGCCTGCGCGACGGGGAGAGCTTCCCGCGTCCACGTGTCCCCATTACCCTGTCGGGAGATTCCGACACGGGGACGGTGGACGATGCAAAGGCGTAGCTTCCTGGGGGGCGCGGCGCTGGCCGGGCTGATGTTGTCGCTCCCTGCCGGCGGAGCGCTCGCCTCGCGCGCATCGCGGCCGCCGCCGCGCCTGCTGCCCGCACCCCTGTCCAGGGGCGACACGGTGGCCCTGGTCAGCCCGTCGGCGGCCATCGCCGAGCGCCTGGACCTGCAGCTCGCGCGCGAGACGATGGAGGCGATGGGGTTCAGAGTGAAGACCGCGCCGCACTATGCCGAGCGGCGGGGCCACCTGGCGGGCGCCGACGATGCGCGCGCCGCCGACCTCAATGCCGCCTTCGCCGACGACGAGGTCAAGGCGGTGATCTGCGTGCGCGGCGGCTCGGGCGCGGCACGCCTGCTGCCGCTGCTCGACTACGACGCCATCCGCGCCAACCCCAAGGTGCTGCTGGGCTATTCGGACATCACCGCGCTGCACAGCGCCATCCACGCGCGCACCGGCCTGGTGACCTTCCACGGACCGAATGCGAGCGGCAGCTGGAACCGCTTCAATGCCGACCAGTTCGAACGGCTGTTCCTGCGCCGCGAACTGATGGAGTACCGCAATCCCGTGGACGCCGGCGACGAGCTGGTCCCGCGCCGCAACCGCACGCTGACGATCAACGGCGGCACCGCGCGCGGCGAACTGGTCGGCGGCAACCTCACCGTGCTGACCGCACTGGCCGGTTCGCCCTACCTGCCGGACTTCAAGGGCAAGATCCTGTTCCTGGAGGATGTGTCCGAGGCGCCGTACCGGATCGACCGCATGTTCAGCACCCTGCGCCTGATGGGCGCGCTCGACGGCCTGGCTGGCGTAATCTTCGGGGAGTGCACCGACTGCGACCCGGGCGATGGCTACGGTTCGCTCACGCTCGACCAGATCTTCGACGACTACATCCGGCCGCTGGGCATCCCGGCCTACCGCGGTGCCCTGATCGGCCACATCCGCCAGCAGTTCATCGTGCCGGTCGGCGGCAGGGTGGAGATGGACGCCGACGCGGGCAGCTTCCGCCTGCTCGATCCGGTCTTCAGCAGCTGACGCGCGCGGCGATGGATTGACCGCGCGCAGACGGCGGCGGACCCAACATGGGGCATCGGCCCCGTCCGGGGCCCGCACAGGAGAGGACATGCACGAATTCATCCCGACCGCCGACGACGTGATCGCCGTGGTGGTGCGCGACGCTGTGGCCAGTGCCGACCTGGAGGCGCTGATGGACCGGCTGGAAGCCAAGCTGGCGCGGCACGGGCAGGTGCATGTCTTCGTCGAGACCCGGGCGATCGACGGCATCGCACTGTCGGGGCTGGGTGCGCACCTGGCGCGCGCGATGCCGCTGCTCGGGCAGCTGCGCAAGTTCGGGCGGGTGGCGGTGGTGGCCGACCAGGCCTGGGTGCGCGCAGGCAGCCGGATCGAAAGCGCGCTGCTGCCGGGCGTGGGCTACCGCGTGTTCGAGCCGGCACAGCGCGAGGCCGCCCTGTCCTGGGTCCAGGGCGGCTGAGGGTGATGCATCGCCTATCCGGGCGATGACGCTGTGTCCGGAGACGCGGGGGTACCCGCCTGCGCAGGGCCATCCACCGGCCCGGGCGCGTCCATCGCCGCATCGCGGCTGACCCGCCAGATCGTATTGGACAGATCGTCGGCCACGATCACCGCGCCGGCTGGATCCACCGTCACGCCCACCGGCCGGCCGCGCGCCACGCGCTGGTCGGCATCGAGGAAGCCGGTCAGGAAGTCGACGGGCGGGCCCGCCGGCTGGCCATCGCGGAAGGGCACGAAGACCACCTTGTAGCCCACCGGCTCGGCCCGGTTCCAGCTGCCGTGCATGCCGACGAAGGCGCCGTCGGCGAACTCGGGTCCGATCGCGGGCGTCGAGAAGTCCACGCCCAGCGCGGCCACGTGCGAACCCAGCGCGTAGTCCGGCGCGATGGCCGCCGCCACCCGTTCCGGATCCTGCGGCCGCACGCGATCGTCGACGTTGGAGCCCCAGTAGCTGTACGGCCAGCCGTAGAAACCGCCCTCGCGCACCGAGGTCAGGTAGTCCGGTACGAGGTCGGGGCCGATCTCGTCGCGTTCGTTGACCACCGCCCACAGCTGGCCGCTGCCGGGCTGGATGGCCAGCGCGGTGGGATTGCGCAGGCCGCTGGCATAGGTGCGGTGCATGCGGCGGGCCGGATCGATCTCCCAGACCACCGCCCGGTCCACCTCGGCGGCCATGCCGCGCTCGCCGACGTTGCTGTTGGAGCCGATGCCCACGTACAGCAGGCTGCCGTCGGCGCTGGCGGTCATCGCCTTGGTCCAGTGGTGGTTGATCTGCGAAGGCAGGGCGACGAGCGTTTCCGGCGGTGCGGTCGCGCGCGTCTGCCCGGGCTGGTAGTCGAAGCGCACCACCGCGTCCTGGTTGGCCACGTACAGGTTGTTGCCCGACAGGGCGAGGCCATACGGCGCGTCCAGGCCTTCGGCGAACACCGTCTGAAGTTCATACTCGCCATCGCCGTCGGCATCGCGCAGCAGGGTGAGCCGGTCGCCGCCGGGCACCGAGGTGGTGCCGCGGGACTTGATCACTCCGGCCAGCACGTCCTTGGGCTTGAGTGCGGGCGCATTGCCGCCGCGTCCCTCGGCGACGAGGATGTCGCCGTTGGGCAGCAGCAGGGTCTGCCGGGGAATGCCCAGCCCGGTCGCGATCGCGCGCACGGTGAAGCCCGGCGGGGCCAGCGGCTGCTGGTCGCCCCATTGCACGGGCTTGGCGATGACCATCTCCGGCAACAGCCCGCGCTGCGGCTGCGGCAGTTCCGGCTGCGCGCCGTACTGGCGCTCGATCGGCCGGGGCGCGGCGCCGCAGGCCGACAGCGCCAGCGCCAGTGCCAGCACGCGCAGGACGCGCACGCGCCGGATCACGTCCACGCTCCAACAGCCACCGGGCGATAGGCCAGCCACACGGCGGCCACGGCTAGCACGGTGCCGATCACCGACAGCACCAGCCCCGTCGGCATCATCGCCCAGCCATCGCGCGCATGCATCAGCGCATTGAAGAACTGCGCGATCCACGCCGCGGCGAGCACCGCGGCATAGGCGACGCGCGTCGTCGTGCGGCCCTCGCGCCGGAACAGGCCGCCCAGCGCGAAGACCAGGGCCATCGCCGACAGCAGCAGTCCGCCCACGATCAGCCATGACGCGAAGTTGGCCCACTGGATCTCGTAGGTCCGCGCGTAGGCCACATCGGCCAGCAGGGCGCCAACGAACAGGGGGAGCGCGCCGGCCAGCAGGACGGCGTGCAGGGGATGCAGGGAAGGGGGGCGGCGATGTTCGACGAGGGCTGCCACACGGGCCTCCTGGAGACGATGGGAAGGGGCGGCCGGTCGCAGGCGCGACCTGGATGGCCGGCAGGTGGATGGCAGGCATCCACGGGTGCCGGACCCAGCCTGCCGCGATGCGCGTGCACACCGGGTGCACGCAGGGCATGCGATGGCGCAGCCGCGCGTTCGCAGGATCACCACGGCAGCGCCACTAGCCTCGGCCATCCGCCTTGCCTGGAGAAGCCGATGCGTCCCCAACGCCTGCCGCTGGCCGCGGCGCTCGCACTCGTGCTTGCCTTGCCTCCCGTCGCCGCACAGCAGAACGACGGCACCGACACGTCCGTGCGCCACACCGTGTTCCAGCCCCGGGCGGCCGAAGCGACGCCGCAGCGCCTGGCCCAGGTACGCCTGCCCTCCGGCTTCGCGATCGCGCCCTTCGCCAGCGGGCTGAAGAACCCGCGCATCCTCGCGGTGGATCCAGACGGGCATGTCTACGTGTCGCGGCGCGAGCAGGGGGACGTGCTGCTGCTGCGCGATGCCGATGGCGACGGCCGGGCCGACGGCGCGCCGGTGCCGGTGCTGCATCGTCCGGGTGCGCACGGCCTGGCGGTGCGCGAGGGCCAGCTGTACATCGCCACGGTGAAGGAAGTGCTGCGCGCGCCGATCCTTCCCGACGGCCGCCTGGGCGATGTGGAGCTGCTGGTCGACGACCTTCCCGACGGCGGACAGCATCCCAACCGCACCCTGGCCTTCGGCCCGGACGGCAAGCTCTACGTGAGCGTGGGTTCGACCTGCAACGCCTGCAACGAGACCAATCCCGAACACGCCACCATCCTGCGGATGGAGCCGGACGGGTCCAGCCGGACGATCTTCGCCAGCGGGCTGCGCAACACCATCGGCTTCGGCTGGCATCCGGACAGCGGCGAGCTGTGGGGCATGGACCACAACATCGACAGCCTCGGCGACGACCAGCACGCCGAAGAACTCAACCGCATCGAAGCGGGGAAGAAGTACGGTTGGCCGCACGTGTTCGCCAAGGGCGACCTGCATCCGCAGACCACGCCCCCCGGCGGCATCAGTCACGAGCAGTGGCGCAGGACCAGCGAGCCGATGGTGATCGGCTACACCGCGCACGCGGCCCCGATGCAGATGGCCTTCCATCCCGGCACCGGCCTGCCAGAGGACTACCGTGGCGATGCCTTCGTCGCCATGCGCGGGTCCTGGAACCGCAAGCCCGCGTCCGGCTACGAAGTGGCGCGGATCCGCTTCGACGGCGATCGGCCGGTGGAGATCGAGTCGTTCGCCACCGGCTTCCTGGTCGATGGCGGCCAGACGCACATCGCGCGTCCGGTCGGCCTGGCGGTGATGCCCGACGGCGCGATGCTGGTGAGCGACGACAGCAACGGCGCGATCTACCGCATCGCCTACCAGGGCGGCGAGGCCGGGCAGGCGAGCGCCGTGGCCACGCCGCCGGCCGGTCCCATGCGCGAGCAGGCGGCGAAAGGCCACGGCGTGCCCTTGGCCATCGAGCGCGCCGAAACCAGGCCGGCCGGCAGCGCGCCGCTGGCGCTGCAGTCCCCGGCGTTCGCGAACGCGCAGCCGATCCCGGCACGCTACAGCGACTACGGAGAAGGCGTTTCGCCGCCGGTGTCCTGGCCGCGGGTGGAGGGCGCGGCGTCCTACGTGCTCATCATGGAGGATCCGGACGCCGACCAGCCCAGGCCCTTCGTCCACTGGGTGGCATGGAACATCCCCGGGAACCTGACCGCGCTGCCCGAGGGCCTGCATACGCTGCCGCGGCTCACCCAGCCCGAGGACCTGCGCCAAGGCACCAACAGCCGTGGTTCCACCGGCTACTTCGGCCCCCGCCCACCGGCCGGCACCGGCACCCACCGCTACAACTTCCAGATCTTCGCGCTGGACACCATGCTCGACGTGGAGCCGGGTGCGGACCGCGACACGCTGCTGCAGGCGATGCGCGGGCACGTGCTCGGGGCCGGGCGACTGGTCGGCACCTACGCCGCTCCGGCCAGGTAGCCGACGGGGCTGTCGCTCGCCCGAGGCGCCCTTCGAACGCACACCGCCGAGGCCCGTCCCGCGGCGGAATGGAGCGCCGCCAGGCGGCCATCTTGGCCGCCTGGCGCTGTGCTAATGTCGCAGCCTAGGGTCGCCCCCAGGGGTGCCCGAGGCGCCGGCGGGAAGCCGGATGTGGCGTCGGCCGCGCAAGGCGGTGACGTCGATGGGGATATCGGACGATCGGGGACTGGACATGTCTAACCTGCTTGGACTGATGAGGAGACTCGGCAGCGATGCAGCGCTGGCCGAGGAGTACGCGCGCGACCCGGATGCGGTGCTCCAGGGCGCGGGGCTGACGCCCGAGGAATACAAGGCGATGGCCGAGCGCGATTACGCCGCGGTGCAGCGCCTGACCGGCCTGGCCGACGGCAAGTTCGCCACCAACCACACGATCAAGGCCTACGAATAGGGCCCGCCGCGCGGGCGTCCATCATGGATCGTCGGACTGCCGGGACATGGTTGGTGCTGCTGCTCGCATGGGGGTCGGCCTTCGCACAGGCCGACGCCCTCGATGAACAGGTCCGCCAGATCGAGGAACTGGCCTTCGCGGCGCACTGGCGCGAATCCGAACACGCGATCGAGCGCCTCGCCGCCCGCGAGACAGCGCTCACCACCGCCCAGCGCCAGCGCCTGGACTTCATCCGTTTGCGCAACCGGGCGCTGGCCGGGGACCAGGTCGGCGCGCTCGAAGGGCTCGATGCACTGCTCAAGCAGGACCTGCCGCTGGATCTGCGGCTGCGCGCCTACAACACCGCCATCAGCGTGGCGGCCAACCTCGAGCGCTGGTCCAAGGCCTTCGCCTGGCTGGGCGAGGGCCTGGG
>Ga0233369_1000063_pt1 | contig 54129 bp, 45 predicted proteins | sample ElkDunMinimDraft_26_FD_191537 | JGI IMG/M metagenome (GOLD analysis project Ga0233369, IMG submission 191537) | Fecal eukaryotic communites from dung pellets of Tule Elk in California, USA - Elk Dung D16 | ecosystem: Host-associated > Mammals > Digestive system > Large intestine > Fecal | place... | reverse complement strand
CTATTTCCTCAAAAACAGTCTAATTGGTATGCTAAAAACTCAAATAGCAAGTGCTGATCGACTAAACCAACAATAAGATCATTAAAAAACAATATTCCAGAAATCCTTAAAATAAAAATGACTGAGTAAGGTAAACCTTATACTCAGTCATTTATTTAAAACTCATAAAAAATTGAGACTTTTTCAGTGCCCTCTTTCGTTAATAATGACCTTTTTTAATGTGTTTTATCTCGATTAAATACCTAATTCGATTTGGAACATGCCACCCCAACCATTCTTCTTGTGGTTGTTGTCAAAGATTCCATCTTTCACGGTATATGTACCATTCAGTTGGAATTTTAAACGGTGTGCTTTCATATATTTTGTTAAACCTAACTCAAATACTTCAGTTTGATCTTCAAAAGTTGAAATTTGTTGATGCGGTTTCAAGTACGTGTAGCGAGCTGCTACTTCGTAACCTTTATTCAACAGGTAAGAAGTCTGTTGGTTTACACCCCAACCTTTGTATGCATATGTTTCTTCCGTCGGATCATCCTCCAATACATTTAATGGATTGTCCACATCACGGCGCATATATTCTACTTGATACGCAAATCCTTGGTATTTGAAAATTGCATCTGCAAAACCAGTTTTTAACGTGAATGGGTTCATCACGTATTTTCCCAATTGACCACCTTCGCGAATAGTACGGTCATTGTAGCTGTAACCACCACCGATAGATAATTTTGGCGTTTCTTCACGCTCAATATCACCTTCCGAATAATCTCCGCCATTTTCGAATTCACCTAACGGTAAAAACTCCACACGCCCTGTGTATGCTAAACCATCATCAGTAGAAAGAGCTGGTCTACCTTCACCTGTAGAAATCGCCGCTTTCGCGTTGAATGGCATATTGCCAATCTTATTACTTAAGTGAAATGTTAACCCAAAATCTCGGTCTATTGCAAAATTTCCATTTACCAACGAACGGTCAGTAAATTGCAATTGACCTGAAGAGTTTACACGCTGACGGTTTCCAGGAAGTTTATTTTGTCCAAATGAAATATAAAAATCATCCGAAAAATTGTAGAATATTACCGCATCACGCACAATATTTGCGATACCAGTATCATCAAAGTCTTGGTCTCCGCGTGTGAAAGCTAACTGTACGGAATAGGAAATTTTAGGTGTGTAAATATAACCATCCATACGCATACGCAGACGACGAATACGGGCGTCAAACTTGCCATTATCTTCACCATCCATTACATTGCTAAATCCTAAACGATTTTGCATACGAAAACGAAAGTTGGTGTAGAACAAGGAATCCGGGGAAGTGTATTGTATGCCTTTGAAATTTAAAATCGTAGCACGGTCATCTCTTTCTTGAGCTGATACTTGGGTTGTGCTTGAAATTGCTATAGCTGTAGCCGCAGCAAAGAAATAAGATAGCTTTTTAAAAGTTGTCATTTCCTCAGTTAAGTTTATTAGTATACTTATATGTTAACTAATATCTGTTGAATTAGTTTGCTAACATTAAATTAACACAAATATAGACTTACAATCGGGAAAAATTGAGGAATCGCCTTAATCTAACGGAATGATAATATTTACTTAATATTAATTTAACCTCGAATAGGTGTTCAACTAACGAATGGTAATACTTTAATTTACCTCTTTTTCGGCTTCTCGGGCATCGATTTGATGTTGTTTGTAGTTCTCAATAGCATTTTTACTTGCTTTTTGTGAAACATACAGAGCAATGATAGCAATCACTGTAACAACACTTACACCCCAAGCATATTTACGCTTATCTTGTTTTACTAACCAGTACATCACAAAAATATAAGGGATAGCGAATATAATGTAAAAGATAATACTTGGACCTACCATGATTCTATTGTTAAAAATTATATTGCAAAATTAGAGTATTTTAAAGGATAAACAAAATTTAGAATATTCTTGGGTAATTAGCGGAAGTTGATATTTTTTAATTAAAATTTTAGTTAAATGGAAATCAAGATATTTTAAACATTTCAACGATTTATATGTCTTATTATTAGTTTGATTATTATAGCATTTAAGCAATTGATTTTTTTGAAAAAAAACTACAATTCCATTGCATAAACAAAAAAATAATTTAATACTTTTGCGCAGTCAGATTTTAAGAAAGAAAACATTTTATACAATGTATAGTTCAAAAGCCTTTTTCACTGCTAATAAACAAGTTTTTAATAAACTTGTAGCGATGGCTTTTGCATTCTATAATAGGATGAATTGTCCAATTTTGCGATTTCGACGACCTATTCTGCCTCGAGCTTGATTTCGGAGGCAGAGCACATTAGCTTCAATCGAATTCGTGTAGCTCTACGAATTTTACAATCCTTAGTTATTCTTTATTTGCACGAGAGTGCGTTAATTATTAGGTCGACATCTTAAGATGACAATTTCAGATTTTTTAATTATTCCTGCGACAGCTGATCACGTGATTTATGCTGATGCAATTTGTAACGAAATGTTTGAGTCTGCAAAAGCTCGTGGAACGGGTATTGCTAGACGCAAGCCAGAGTATGTAGCGAAAAAAATGGAAGAGGGGAAGGCGGTCATTGCGTTGCATAAGGATGGACGTTGGGCAGGTTTTTGCTACATCGAAACGTGGTCGCATGGCGATTATGTGGCAAATTCAGGTCTTATTGTGAGTCCTGAGTTTCGTAAAGTAGGATTAGCAAAGGCAATTAAAAAGCGTGTTTTCGAACTTTCCCACGAAAAATATCCTAAAGCAAAGATTTTCGGATTGACAACGGGTCTTGCTGTGATGAAAATCAATTCCGAATTAGGGTACGAACCAGTTACTTATTCGGAGCTGACGCAAGATGAGGAATTCTGGGCAGGTTGTAAAAGTTGCATCAATTATGATATTTTGGTGAGTAAAGAACGCAAAAACTGTATGTGTACAGCCATGCTTTGGGATCCAGAGGAAAAAGCGAAAGAGTTGGAAGAAAGATTGAAGCGTAGAGCAGAAGCCAAAATACGTTTGGAAAGAATTTCGAAAAAACAATCTTTATTAAAACGTATCGAAGCAAAGTTGTGGCGCTCGACAAAGAAATTTGTGGCAACAGTGTTTCCTACACGTGCAGAAACAGCATAGTTTATTAATTCGTACATTTGTAAAGCTTTAGTGATAAAGCATTTTACCATAAAATATAGCATAAAAAGAATGAAAAAAGTAGTTTTAGCATTTAGTGGTGGTTTAGATACATCGTTTTGTTGTATTTATTTGACTAAAGATTTGGGCTTGGAAGTACACTCTGTAGTCGTAAATACAGGTGGATTTTCTGCTGAGGAATTAAAAAATATCGAAGCTCGTGCATATGAGTTAGGCGTGAAATCGCATACCACAATCGACGAGACTGAAAACTACTACCGCGAAACTATTAAATATTTGATTTTTGGTAATGTGTTGAAGAATGCAACTTACCCATTATCAGTTTCCGCAGAACGTGTGTGTCAAGCAACAGCTATCGCGAATTATGCAAAGAAAATCGGCGCAGAATCCGTAGCGCATGGCTCTACAGGTGCGGGTAATGACCAAGTTCGTTTTGATATGATCTTCAATACCTTGATTCCAGGTGTTGAAATCATTACGCCAATTCGTGATTTGAAATTATCGCGTGAGGCTGAAATTGAATATTTAGGTAAGCATGGTTTCCCATATAGCGCTGAAAAAGCTAAATACTCAATTAACAAAGGGCTTTGGGGTACTTCAGTAGGTGGTGCAGAGACTTTAACTTCAAACCAATACTTACCAGAATCAGCTTGGCCAACAGCTGCTACTTCTACAGAACCACAAACGGTTACAATAGATTTTGAAAAAGGTGAGCCTGTAGCATTGAATGGAGAGAAAATCGGCGCAGTAAAAGTTATCCAACAATTACAAGAATTAGCACAGCCTTATGGAATTGGTCGTGATATTCACGTTGGTGACACCATTATCGGTATCAAAGGTCGTGTAGGTTTTGAAGCTGCTGGTCCGATTATTTTGGTAAAAGCACACCATACGTTAGAGAAACATACGTTAACAAAATGGCAATTGGCGTGGAAAGATCAAATTGCTGCATTCTATGGAAACTGGATGCACGAAGGTCAGATGCACGATCCTGTAATGCGTGACATCGAAGCTTTCTTATCTTCAGCGCAAGAGACTGTTACAGGTCGCGTGATTGTGGAATTACACCCATACCGTTTCGTAATCGTAGGTATTGAGTCAGCGCACGATTTGATGAATAATAAATTTGGTAGCTACGGCGAGATGAACGAAGGTTACACTGGAGATGATGTAAAAGGATTCTCTAAAATCTTCGGAAACCAAACTATCATTTGGCATAAAGTAAATAGCAAAGGCTAATGATTGTCCTTGGTACATTAGATAATTTACATGATTTAGTGGGCCTATTTGATCAATATAGAATCTTTTATAAGAAAGATTCTGATCTTGAAGGAGCTGCAAAATTTTTATCTGATCGTATCCTGAACAAAGAGTCTGTTATTTATATCTATTACGATAAAAATATTGCGGTAGGGTTTACGCAACTCTACCCTAAATATTCTTCAGCACGAATGGTACGAAACTGGATTTTGAATGATCTATTCGTGCTGAAAGAATATAGAAAAACTGGGATAGCCACTCAGTTGATAAATAAAGCTATTGAATTTGCAAAATCCAATGATGCAAATTTTGTACAGTTAGAAACCCAAGTTGATAATCTTGTAGCGCAAGAGCTCTATCAACATCTAGGCTTTGAATTGCAGGGACCTGATGCAGAATTCCTGCTTTATAAAAAGTTTATATAAACCTTAACTTTCCAATATGAGCAAAATAAGAGTAGGAATAATCGGTTCGGCAGGATATACAGGCGGTGAATTATTACGTATTTTGATATTTCATCCCGAAGTAGAAATAGTGTTTGCAAACTCTGCTTCCAATGCTGGCAATAAATTATACGCTGTACACAACGATTTATTCGGTGATACAGAATTGGAATTTTCTTCGGATTTCCATTCGGATATTGATGTGTTGTTTTTGTGTGTCGGTCATGGAGATGCCCGCAAGTTTTTGGATGCTAATTCTATTGACAGTTCTGTTAAGATTATTGACTTGTCACAAGATTATAGATTGCGCGCAAATACAACTTATCAAGGTCAAGACTTTGTCTATGGTTTACCAGAATTGAATCGTGAAGCTATTAAAAATGCGCAATATATAGCAAATCCAGGCTGTTTTGCAACGAATATTCAATTGGCATTATTGCCTTTGGCGTCGAAAGGTCTTTTGCCTTCGCAAATTCATATCAATGCGACGACAGGTTCGACAGGTGCTGGTCAAAAACCAACAGCAACATCTCATTTCTCGTGGCGTAACAATAACTTGTCTGCTTACAAATCTTTCGAACATCAACATTTGCAAGAAGTATCAGAGTCTTTGGATCAATTGCAAGATGGTTTTTTACCAGAATCGGATAAATCATTATTAGAAAGAGCTTCGGAGAAAATCAACTTCGTGCCACAACGTGGAGATTTCACGCGTGGTATTTTCTCTGCTATTTATGTAGATTCGGATTTGACAGAAGATGAAGCTTATGACTTGTATAATTCATACTATGCTTCGCATCCTTTTACATCAGTTTCGAAAGCAAATATTGATTTGAAACAAGTTGTGAATACGAACAAATCTATTATCCATTTGGAAAAACATGGTAATAAGTTGTTGATTCTAAATGCTACGGACAATCTATTAAAAGGTGCATCTGGTCAGGCAGTTCAGAATATGAACTTAATGTTCGGCTTAGAAGAACGTACAGGACTTAATTTAAAATCCGTAGGATTTTAATCCATAAAAGATTTCTATTTTTGTAAAGCCATCAAGACCTGATGGCTTTACTTATTTCTATGGCATTTGATACATTCGATTTTTCAAAAGTAAATTTCAAGAACGAGATTTTGGCTGGGCTTACTGTTGCAATGACGATGATTCCAGAATCTTTGTCCTTCGCCATTTTAGCGGGATTGACTCCATTGATGGGATTATATGCTGCATTCTTAATGGGGATTGTAACTGCTATTTTGGGCGGAAGACCTGGCTTGGTTTCTGGCGGAGCAGGAGCCACTATTGTTGTTTTGATGGCTTTGATTGTGTCGCATGGTGTAGAATATCTGTTTGCTGCAATTATATTAGGTGGTTTTTTTCAGATTTTAGTCGGTGCATTTAAGTTAGGAAAATTTGTACGATTGATTCCACAACCTGTAATGTATGGATTTTTGAACGGTTTGGCGATCATTATTTTTATGGCACAAGTTGAGCAATTTAAAGTGATGGAGGATGGAGTGTCGTCTTGGATGTCAGGGACAACTTTGTATGTGATGGGCGGATTAACGCTGCTAACAGTTTTAATCGTATTGGGGTTTCCAAAACTGACTAAAGCTGTTCCAGCTTCTTTAGTAGCAATTATTATAACAGCAGCTCTTGTTTTTTTCTTTGGAATTGATACAAAAAAAGTTGTTGATATTGCTTCGGTTAGTGGATCACTACCTTCGTTTCATATACCTATGGTGCCATTTAATTTGGAGACATTAGAAGTTGTTTTTCCCTATGCCTTAATCATGGCTGGTGTTGGACTGGTAGAGTCATTGTTAACTCTAAGCATGGTCGATGAAATAACGAATACGAAAGGAAATTCAAATCGTGAGGCTATGGCACAAGGCACAGCAAATATTGTTAATGGATTTTTCGGTGGGATGGGAGGCTGCGCGATGGTGGCACAGACATTGGTGAATCTGGATGCAGGTGCACGCACGCGTATAGCTGCAGTGGTAGGAGCGATGGGGATTTTGATTGTGATACTTGCGGGTGGACCTGTCATTGAGCAGATTCCGATGGCTGCTTTGGTAGGTGTAATGATGATGGTTTCCATTGGTACATTTCAATGGGCATCCTTTAAAGTGCTCAAGAAAATGCCAAAATCGGATGTTATTGTGGGAATTTTGGTCGCAGCAATAACGGTGTTAAGACACAATTTAGCAGAAGCAGTTTTAGTAGGTGTAATAATTTCTGCTCTCGTATTTGCTTGGGATAATGCAAAGCGCATACGTGCACGCAAAAGTATCGACGAATTTGGAAATAAAATATACGAAATTTACGGTCCATTATTCTTCGGATCGACCAGCAATTTTATAGAAAAATTTGACATCGAAGAAGATCCAAGTGTCGTAATTGTAGACTTGAAAGAATCTCGAGTCGTCGATATGTCAGCTATTGAAATCTTGAATAAACTTACTGATAAATACGCAAAAGTCAATAAGAAAGTAGTCCTACGGCATTTGAGTAAAGACAGTATTCGTCTTTTGGAGAATGCCAAAGGAATAATTGAGGTGAATATAGAAGAAGATCCGACCTATAAAGTAATGCCGTAGAGAATTTAAATTAAAAGATAAAAATTTAAAAACATTTCTCAGTTTTTAAATTTTGTTTCACTACTTACTACTTAGATTAATATACTTTCGGGGCTTCTAATAAATCTGTTACGTATCCAAGGATTTCAATTTCGCTATCACCATCTTCCAACATAGAAAATGTAAGGTAAGCGGCATAAATTTCAGCGCTAAAGACAATATGTTTATCACTTATGATTTCATCAACGACATGTTCGTATACATGTATTCCTATGTGCGTAAGTTCATTATGAAGATTTGTGGAGATCGTATTGTGACTTTCTCCCGATGCAAATCCTACAATAATATGAAGTATTAGTTTATCGTAAATTTTTGAATCTTCGAAATGCTGTAAATACTCTTCGTAATTAAAACGCTGCTTAGCACTATTGACAATTTTGTCCCAGATTAGGAATTCTGTTTTTGTTTGCATAGTATAAACGTGTTTATAAGTGGTTAGATAAATATAGGTAAAAGATTTTAAATTTTTAAAAATCTTTCTATTTAATTTGTTGTAAATCAATGTTCAATAGTGGAGCATAATTCAATTCGCGCGTTTATATTTTGTATTTTAGAAGCATAATTAATAGTTTATGGAAATCAATTTACAAGGAAAAAAAGCTTTAGTGGGCGGTAGTACATCTGGCATTGGTAAGGCTATAGCACAGCAGTTAGCCGCATGTGGAGCTAGTGTAACGTTAGTGGCAAGGAATGAAGATAAGCTAAAATCTGTATTGGCAACTTTAGATATAACCAAAAATCAATCTCATCAGTATATTGTAACAGATTATTTGGATTTTGAGGTTTACAAGAAATCTATCACAACCTATTTTTCTAAAAACTCAATAGATATATTGGTGAATAACACGCAGGGACCGAATCCAGGAACAGTTCTTGAAAAAACGGATTTCGACTATTTGCAAGCTTTCAACTTATTGTTTCAAAATGCAGTGTTTACGACTAATCTCGCTTTGCAAAAAATGCAAGAGAATGGTTTTGGACGAATAGTTAATATATCTTCAATGACCGTGAAAGAACCTCAGGATAATTTGGTGTTATCTAATACTATGCGTACGGCTTTGGTATCATGGTTCAAATCTTTATCTAATGCTGTTGCAAAAGATAATATTACGGTTAATTCCGTTATGACAGGTTATTTTGAAACAGAACGATTGACTAGCCTGATGGAAAACCAAGCTAAGAATGAAGCTGTGAGCTTTGAAGAAATTCGAACAAAACGTATTCAATCTGTTCCAGTGCAAAGATTAGGAGATCCAAAAGAATATGGTTTTTTAGTTGCATTTCTTGCATCAGAATATGCTTCTTACCTTACAGGGGCATCTATACCATTGGATGGTGGAATTGCGAAGACAATATTTTAAAAACATTAAAAAGGCTTCCAAATTTTGGAAGCCTTATGTTGTATATTAATTTCTATAACCTGGGTTTTGCTGAGAAAATATTTCCCCATTCGCATTAACTTCTGCTAAAGGAATTGGTAATATAGTTTTGTGAAATGTTCTATCAATACTAGCGGCTCTATGGATTGTAGATACAGAAGCCAATGCATCATCGAAATTAATAGTTTTGTTCCAACGCATCATATCAAAGAAACGATGACCTTCACCAATAAGTTCTTTAGATCTTTCTGCATCAATTAAATCTATATTAATTGATGCATTACTTGCTGGGGTTAGATTAGGTGATCGCTTACGAATTTGATTCAAATAATTAACAGCTTTTGTAAGATCAGGTGATGCTTTTCGTAAAGCAGCTTCCGATGCGATTAAGTAAACTTCGGATAGGCGAATAACTTTGATATTTACTGCAGTAGAATTACCTTTGCCATCTCCATCTAATCCTACACTACCGCTATATTTATAAATAGCACCGTGTCTAGGGTTTGCTGTTGTAGATAATTCATCGGTAGTCATTATTCCTTTTCTTACGTCTTGGGCGTCTTCATTTAATCTAGCTAAAAAAGATGTACTAGAAGTAAAATATCCAGCCGCAATTGTGTTGTTTGGATTCCCTCTTCTACGTGTATATGCGCCTAATGAGCTATTTCCTAAATCACCTTCATTTGGATAGATTGCTAGTTCGAAAACGGATTCAGAGCCAAATTGTTTAGACCATGAGCTAACCCATGTATCATTTGTATACAATTTATATTGACTAAAAGCAATTACTTCCTCAGCTGCAGCTAGCGCATTTTCAAAATCCTCCATATATAGATACACACGAGCTTGAATGGCTTTATTTCCAAAATAATTTAAAAACCCATTTGTATTGGCTAATGTTGAAGCATTTGTTGGCTTTGTGATTAGGGGTTCAGCATCTTTTAAATCTTTTAATATTTGGGTATAAACTTCATTTACAGAGCTTCTTGTTAATTTAGCGTCTGATGAAAGCGGAGTCAATGTAATAGGAACCCCAAATGAGTTTTTATCCATATTGAATGGTTTCCCGTAAAGCCTAACTAAATCAAAATAAATTAATGCTCTAGCAGTTAATGCTTGACCAATTACAGTATCAAAATTTTCGCTGGAACCTGCTGCCTTTAGATTTTCAATTTGAACTAAAAGATCATTTATATGTGCAATACAGTTGTATCCTTGAGACCAAATGGATGAATAATTATTGGATGTTTCACTGTGATTAAATACATATAAATAATCATATCCTCTTCCTTGGGATGTTATAGTGTAATCACCTCCTTTGGTGTCAGCATAAAGCATAAAATTTCGACCATAATAGTTGCCACTGGCCATTTTGCTCATCAATCCTCTAATAATCACATTTGCGTCAGCCACAGTTGTGATAGTTTGTGTTGATGCATCAGCAGAGTTTGTTGGTTTTACGTCTAAGAAGTCACTACATGAACTAAAAGTTAATGCAACGAATAAACAAGACGTTAATATTTTATTTTTCATAATCTTTCAATGCTAAATATTAAAAACTAAAATCAATTCCGAAAGTGTACGTTTTGGCAATCGGAGTTTCCCAGCCACGTGTACTGTATTGATTAACTTCAGGGTCCGCTAGCTTAAATTTGCTGAAAGTCAATAGATTGGATCCATTAAAGAATAATCTTGCATTACTGATCTTTGCAGACTTTAAGACATTGCTTGGAATGTTATATGATAATGAAACGTTTTTCAATCTTAAAAAATCAGCAGGATTTAGATGTCTACTACTAATTTGGTTTACATCTTCCAAATCACGTCCACTTATCATTGGGTAATATCCACTTCCTTTCTCTGGTGTCCAGGTATTATCAACAAAATCCTGAGAATGTATGCGTTCCCAATAGTAACCATCATCTGCCACGTCTCTATTCGCAGCATCATATAGTTCGCCACCGATTTTGTACACGAAATTAAGTCCAAGTGAAAAGTCTTTGTATTCTAAATTCGAATTAATACCCCCAGTGAATTTCGGAATACCATTACCAATGATTACTCTCTGCGCTTTAGTGTATGTATAAGTAGCGCCTCGACCATTGAATTCAAAATCACCTGCTGTCCCATCGTTTATGTACCAAACATTTTTGCCGTTTGTCTGATCTGTGCCAGCCCATTCAATTCCATAAAATGCTAATGTAGATTGTCCTTCTTTGTAAATATATCTTGATCGAGCGTCGCCACCAGTAGGATCATTCCAGATTATTTCCTCTTCAGCTCCACCATTCAATTTGATAACTTTTGAAGATAAGGAAGCTGCATTCACACTAAGCGTCCATTTTAAATCCTGTTTATTAATGATGTCCGATCCTAATAAAATTTCAACACCTTTGTTATTTATTTGTCCTACATTTCTTACAGAAGATCCAAATCCAGTAATCATAGATTGAGGTACGTCTTGTAATAGGTCTTTTGAATCTCTATTGTAATATTCAACTGTTCCGAACAATTTGTTTTTGAATAATCCAAACTCAAGGGCTATGTTTGTACTATAATTGTTTTCCCAAGTCAGGTTAGGGTTTGGAGAATTTCCTAAACCACCTCCAGGTCTTTGCATGTATTTATTACCATAAGTTACCAATGCTCTCCATGCAAAATTGTCTGAAGGCAAAGTTCCGTTTACACCGTATGATGATCTTAGTCTTAAAGCATTTATAGATGGAATATTCACAATAAAGTTTTCCTTTGCCAAGTTCCATGAACCCGCGATAGACCAAAAGTTACCCCATCTGTTTTCGGGGCTCAATTTTGAAGACCCATCAGTTCTATAAGATGCAGATGCAAAATACTTTTCATCGAAATTATATTCAACTCTTGAAAGTGCAGACATTATTGAATTCCCCCATGCATAAGCTTGAGCATCCAAATTTCCTGCGGTAGCTACGGTTGGTAATTGGGAGTTCGGAATATCCTTACCCGTAGTACGCATAAAATCTGTTGTATTTTTCTCAGCTTCGAAGCCTGCTAATACACCTAAATTATGCAAGCCAAATGACTTGGTGTAATTTGCAGTAGTGGATGAAACCAATTTTCTCAAATCTGTATTCATCTCATGTACTATACCCATATCATTGGCTCCGGTATAGTGATTTGCACTATAATAGAGATGATCCCTTGATGTTGTCTGGTCGTAAGAGAATATAGTTTTTAAATTTAACTCGGGTAATAAGTTAAGAGTTAAAGATGGACTAGCACTTAAGCGTCTTGTACCTGTACCATTTTCCCATTCGTTGTTGTAATATACTTGGTTTTGAGCATAACTATTATAGCGAGTTGTCCAAGTATTTCCTGATTTATAATCCGTAGGCCAATAAAAGTCCCAAAATAAATTTCTTGATTGAAACAGATAATTTGTACTTGTGTTTCGAGTATCATTAAATCCAGATAATTCCGTGTTGGCTATAGCTAAATTTACACCAAAATCCAATATTGGAGATAGTTTCTGCGTAAAATTAAAACGTCCGTTAATTCGCTCATAATCATTGAGTACAGTTCTACTCTTGTCTGTAGTATAACCTAATGAAGTAAAATAATTTGTTTTTTCAGTTGCTCCACTGAATGAAATATCATTTACATTATACTTACCTGTCCGGAAGAAAACATCGTCCCAGTTGAAATATTTACCATCTCTATTCTCTACGCCATCTGTTTTTCCTTTAATGGTGACATGTTCAAACATCGAAGTCCCTTCTGTAGAAAATTCATATCCATGAATGCCAAAGCCGTATCCAGTATTAGCAGTTCCGTATGATGTACCAGGAGTCCAATTGCGTGAATTCAAACGCATTAAAGTTTGCTCATTCGCTTGTTCAGGAGTTCTACCTGCAGCAATACGAGAATCATACAGAACACTATATAGCGTATTGATTTGATCCTGAATATCGGCTTTTTCGTAGTTGTCCGTTGCCCAATCAGGACTAATTGCTAATGAACTTTTGAATGAAATTTTTGGAGCACCAGTTTTACCTTTTTTAGTTGTGATTAAAACTACTCCATTTGCAGCTCTAGATCCATAAAGTGAGGATGCTGCAGCATCTTTCAAGATTGTAATACTTTCAATATCATTTGGGTTAATTGTATTCATGACATTGTTTGTATTATAAGTATATCCAGACATTTGAGATACTTGACCGGATACAATAGGTACACCATCAATTACATATAAAGGTTCATTTGATGCATTCATGGAACCAATACCTCTTATTCTAATAGATGTAGTGGAACCAGCTTGACCTGATGTTGAATTAATCTGAACTCCTGGAACTCGACCAGTTAGTGCATCTTGAAATGATGTAACAGGTACGTCTTTCGCATCCTTAGCGTAATTGATATTTGCAGCAGATCCTGTGAAAGTACTTTTCTTTGCTGTACCATAAGCCACAACAATTACTTCGTCAAGTTCTTGGTCAGTAGACGATAAGGAAACGTTAACGGTCTTGCGTCCAGATACTTTTATTTCTTGCGATACATATCCAATCGAAGAAACAATAAGAGTAGCATTCTGATCTGCATTCAACGTAAACAATCCGTTAGCATTAGAAGTTACGGCGACATTGGTGCCCTTGATGCTTACTGTGACACCTGATAATGGTGTACCATTTTGGTCTGTGATTTTCCCTGCTATTGGGATTTGCTGCGCATTTACAACTTGTAGTCCACAAGCCATTATGCACATGGATGTGAGTAGATGTTTATTCATAATTTTGGTAAATGAGTTATAAATAAATATATATAATTAAACCTAATTTTTAGAATTATTTTTCAATTTATTTAGCAAAACATTTTTTTTATTGATTTATAATCATAAAATCTATTGTTTTGCAGAATATATGTTTTAATTATTAATAATTTAAAGAATCATTAATAAAGTCAGTGGATTAAATTAAAATACCAAGCTTTGGTTAGCTTGGTATCACTTGTATTTTAATTCTTCAAAATTCCAATTCCTGGACGATCAGGAAGTATGCATTTTCCATTTTCTACGGTCATGCCATCAAAGATGTCATTTCCAATTAATAAGGCTCCATCTAAGTCTGCCCAATCGACTAATGGCCCTAGTTGTGCTGCTGCTGATATTGCACATGAAGTTTCTGTCATACAGCCCAACATTACTTTCATATCTAATGAACGAGCTAATTCCGCCATCTGCTTTGCTTCACGCATACCTGTACATTTCATCAATTTGATGTTGATACCAGTATAAACGCCCTGTAACTTCGGAACATCGATTAAACGTTGGCACCCTTCGTCTGCAATAGTTGGAATTGGCGAGTGTTCGGTTAACCACGCATTTTCATCGATCATTTCTTTCGGCATAGGCTGTTCCAAGAAAACAACATTTTTTTCCTGTAGCCAATGCGCCATTTCTAAGGCTTGTTCTTTATTCTTCCAACCTTGATTCACATCCGCACATAAAGGAACATCAGTCACCGAACGAATCGTATCGATGATCATTTTGTCCGTGTCCAATCCTAATTTTACTTTCAAGATTTTGAATTGATCAGCTTCAGCTACTTTTTTACGAATCATCTCTTCGGTATCAATACCAATAGTATACGAAGTAGGAGGAATCAGATTAGGGTTTAATCCCCAAATTTTGTAAAACGGCTGATTCATGATTTTTCCTAATAAATCATGCAATGCAATATCCACAGAAGCTTTTGCTGCGGTGTTCTTTTCTGCTACTTGATCTACATAGGCCAGGATTTCGGCAGTTTCAAATGGAGATGAGAATGGCGTTAAATCTATTTTTCTTAAAAATTGTGTTACGCTCTCTTGGGATTCCCCCAAATAGGGTGGCATGCTTGCTTCACCATAACCAATAATGCTATCGTATTCCAACTCTGTCAATACAACCGGAGTAGTGGTACGGCTAAATGATGCGACGGTGAAAACATGACGCATCTCTAGTGTATATGGTCTGAATCTTAACGTAAATTTACCCATTCGGATAGATTCGAAATTCATTGTGTTCATTGCTAGATTTAGGTTAATTCGTGTAAGCCGTATGTTCTTTTATACTTTTAATTTGCGGATCTTGTGAACCGATATATCTTTTTGCCGAAACTAATGTGCGTGTTTGAAAATCATCATAGTTATTCGCATTCTTTAGCATGGAATTGATACGAACAGTTCCAGCAGAATGGATAAATTCGCCATTGCCAATATATAAAGCGACATGCGTGATTCTCGAAGTTTTTCCACCAGCAAAAAATAATAAATCTGCAGGTTTTAAGTTTTTCAATGCTAACTCTTCGCTAAATTTCCCGTCTTTATCCACAATTTGAACTTCGTCGCCCGCTAAGACTTGTTGAGATGCGTCGCGTGGGATCACATAGCCATTCATATAAAAGGATGTTTTTGTGAATCCACTACAATCTACACCTTTTACAGATGTACCTCCCCATAAATACGGTAGTCCCATCATGCTTTTAGCGCTGTTGATGATGTTTTCGGCAGTAAGGTCACGAGTTTTCAACCAATTATCGAAAGTTATAGCCTCGTCTTTTGGAATAAACGCTATTCTTCCATCGGGATATTTTACCTCGTAGAAATTTTTGTTTTCTTTTGTTAACGTAAGGATATTACCATAAACTAAATCCGATACACGAATACTTTTTTGGTCTGGCTTTGAATAAGATTTACCAAATTCATTTGTGTAGATCAATTTTGGGGATTTTTGCCAATCAACAAAGGTCATCGAATCCATAGCTGTCACCGATGATGTCGGCACCCAAGCTATGTAACCTTCTGGAGTGCGTACACGATAATCGCTTCTAGTCTTCTGCAAAAGGTCAAGTTTTGTGCCTAATAATACTTGTGTAGCTAACTCTTCACTATGTCCTGGTTTGCTACGCAAATTGGCTACGGAAAGCTGTATGATACCTTGTTTTTTATCCTGAACTGACGTATCAGGAAGTAATTGATATTTTATAGAAGGTGAAAATTGTTTTAATTCTTGCTTTAGAATAGGTAACACCTCTTTCTCCGTCGTCTGTATAGTGTACTTATTATTTTTGATGTCAACATTTATTAACTCTAGCAGTTTAGTTCTCTTATCCGGTGCAAACTTTGGTTTGTTAGACTCTATGGTTTGAAGAATGGATTTGTAAATAGTAGAGTCATTTTGCGCATTAGCTAACTGTATGCTTCCCAAGTAAAAGGCAAATGGTAAGCAAAAGTATGTAAGTGTGTTTTTCATCATTAAATAATTGTAACGCCTAAATTAACATAAAAAAATGCATAAAATGGCAATAAATATTGTGTTTTGTTAAATGTTTTTGCGTTTTTTGTTTTATAAATAAGAAATAACGTAAAAAATATATGAAAGCGACATTTGGTGGTGGATGTTTTTGGTGTACCGAAATCATATTTCTAAATACAGAAGGAATTAATTCAGTATTACCGGGTTATATGGGAGGTAAGAGAGAAAATCCGACCTATGAACAAGTTTGTTCGGGAGCTACAAGTCATGTTGAAGTTGTTCATTTGGATTTTGATGAAACAAAAGTTTCATTTGAGGATTTGCTTGCAATTTTTTTTAAGACACATGATCCTACAACCTTGAATAGACAAGGAGAGGATGTGGGTACGCAATATCGTTCGGTGGTATTTTATCATAATACAGCACAGAAAGAGCAAACGGAGAATTTTATTAAAGGTTTAGCAGAGGCAAAAGTTTATGATGATCCAATTGTTACGGCAGTAGAAGAAGCTGTGACTTTCTGGCCAGCAGAAGATTACCATGTAAATTACTTTAATCGTAATCCTGAAAACCCATTTTGTTCGGCGGTGATTGCGCCTAAGCTCACAAAATACCTTAAAACTTTTCAGAAGTAAATAAACAACAAACGGCTAGAAATTTTTCTAGCCGTTTGTTATTAGAACAATCCGATTTGTCCGTCATCGCTTATTTGGATGTCGTCTGGATTGGTTATTTCCAAGGAGATGGGATTATCAGAACTTTCTGTTGATTGTTCTTCTTTTTCCTGTTTCGGTGGATTAGTAAAGTCAATATCTTCTGTAAGTGCTTTTACAGATTGTACATTGTGGAATGATAAACGATTTCCTTGAGCTTTTATCTTTTTGATGTCTATCAATTCATTCAACGGTTGATCGATAATTTCTTCCACTTGCGATTTACCTTTCAATTGTTTGATTTTTACGACTGGATTTAAATTATTCGTCAATAGAATCAATTTAGAACCTGGTTCTTCGTTAATCAACGACACACGTTTTCCGATTTGTATATCATCAAAGACAAAACGTTTTACATAGTATGCACCTGATTTTCCATCTTGATGAATCGCAGTATAAACATGTTCTGGATAATGTTTTTCAATACGAATCATTTTCTCATCAAAATGATTGCTCAAATCGAAATTCGAAAGTTCGTAAGTCCCGTCCTTGAATACCATTAGAATTTTGTCGTCACCGTCAAATTCACCCAAAAATTTGCCTCTTTCGTCCGCATTCAGACGTTTTAATACGTCATCATACCAAATTTTGCGACCTGCCAATGTAGAAACACCTGCACTTTTAAACGTGATTTTTTTGACTGGATATTTAGAAACTAAATTACCCATCGAACCTTTTCCTTTGATTGCTATCTCCGCAAAATCTAAATCGAAAGTAACCTTACGCAATTTCGTATGCGGCTTTAATTGGACAGTCACAACTTCTGCTTCCCCATTTGGATTCGCTGTGAAATACAATAGTTTCGAACCTTTGGTTTCTTTGGTTACGTCGTATTCTTTTTCACGTGTAACTGCCGTTACCGCGAAACGTTTGACATACGTATTACCCTGCGTACCGTCACGATAAATAGCGTTATAAATAGTACGTTCGTCACCTTTTTTGAAAACAGCGACGTGAATAATGTCTTTGCCGACAAAAACTTTGTCTTGAACTTTGACTACACTGTATTTTCCGTCTTCACGGAATACGATGATGTCGTCAATATCCGAACAATCTGTGACGAATTCGTCTTTTTTCATGCCCGTCCCGATGAATCCTTCCGCACGATTTACGTATAGTTTAGCATTCGCAAGAGCTACTTGTGCAGCTTCTACTTTGTCAAATACACGAAGTTCGGTTTTGCGTTCGCGACCTTTTGCATATTTATTACGCAGGTATTCGAACCAATCAATAGCATATTCCGTTAAATGCTTCAAGTTTTTCTTTACTTCCTTGATTTCATCATTCAACGTCTTCATTTGTTCATCCGATTTCTTCACATCAAATCGCGTGATGCTACTCATCGGTTTGTCAATTAGCTTTTTGTAATCTTCAGGTTGGATTTCTCGGTAGAATTGATCGAAGAAAGGAGTAAATAATGTATTTAAAACTTGAACAACAGTATCAAAGTCGCCCGCATTTTCATAGTCTGGATGTTTGTACATCCCTTCTTGGATGAAAATTTTCAGTAGGGAATTGAAAAATATTTTTTCTTGAAGTTCGTTAAGACGAATTTCTAATTCTCGCTTTAAAAGATCTTTCGTCTGTAAGGTGTTTTCTGTCAAGATATCATTGACACTCATAAAATGAGGCTTGTCATCCTTGATCACACAGGTATTGGGCGAAATAGAAGATTCACAAGATGTAAATGCGTATAAGGCATCAATGGTCATATCTGGTGAAATACCTGGCGCAAGATGAATCATGATTTCTACATCTTTGGCGGTATTGTCTTCAATCTTCTTGATCTTAATTTTTCCTTTATCGTTTGCTGATACAATACTTTCAATCAAACTTCCAGTAGTTGTTCCAAAAGGAATTTCGGTAATGGCTAAGGTTTTTTTGTCGCGTTCTTCAATTTTTGCGCGTACGCGAATCTTTCCTCCACGCTGACCTTCATTGTAATTCGACACATCCGCAAATCCTCCTGTCGGAAAATCAGGATATAAATTTGGTCGTTCACCTTTCAATACTTGAATAGAACCGTCGATTAGCTCAATGAAATTGTGTGGCATAATCTTCGTTGCCAAACCTACAGCAATACCTTCTGCTCCTTGAGCCAATAGCAAAGGAAATTTTACAGGTAAAGTAATAGGTTCTTTGTTACGGCCGTCATAGCTCAATTGCCATTCTGTGGTGTCTGGATTAAACACAACATCGTTAGCAAATTTGGACAATCTTCCCTCGATATAACGGGGAGCTGCCGCCGAATCTCCTGTCTCTGGGTCACCCCAGTTACCTTGGCAATCGAGTAATAAATCCTTTTGACCCAATTGTACGATGGCATCACCAATAGAGGCATCTCCGTGTGGATGATACTGCATGGTGTGACCTACGACATTGGCTATCTTATTGAATCTTCCGTCATCTTTCTCTTTGAAAGAATGCAGAATTCTACGTTGTACAGGTTTAAAACCATCATTAATATGCGGTACAGCACGATCCAAAATTACATAGGAAGCATAATCCAAAAACCAATTTTCATACAGTCCCGAAAGTGGGATAGTATTACTTGCTTGTTCGTTTTCAGGCGATGAATTATGATCTTGACTGTTATCTTCTGGGTTAATCGTTTCGTCAATCATCTATATTGTCTTATTTGATTGTTATACGGATTCAAGTTTTTGAATTTGGTAAAATTACGAATTTCTCTTTAATGCGTGCCATAATTAAAAATATATAAAATCTGACTAATATTCTTTATTAGTCAAAAAGTACAAAATTATGACAGGGATTATGCACTTTGGTTCAAGAGTAGAACTTAATTTTGTCGCTGTAATATTGAGAGGTGAATACCTTTTAGTAATGAGTTATTTATTATTAAATGTTTATTCTGTATGGCAAAGAGAAATTACGTTTCAAATTCTACCGAAAGTACGCGAATGTTTAAAAATGACTTTTTGGAGTCATTGACAAAAGTACATTATTCAGTTCCGTTAATTTTTTGGATACCCGTTATTATTTATTTTATTCGTAAAGCTTATGTTGTCGGAGAGATGAGTGGTTCAGCGGTGTTTGGATATTTTTTATTTGGATTAGCATTCTGGACATTTGCTGAATATGTTTTGCACAGGTGGGTTTTTCATTTTCATCCTAAAAGTGAGTGGGGTAAGCGTATTCACTTTATATTTCATGGCGTACACCATGATTTTCCAAAGGATCGTTTGCGTTTGGTAATGCCTTTATCGGCAAGTATCCCTATGGCGACTATTATCTATTTGATATTTTTTGTATTCTTTGCTGAATTTACGTTGTCTGCATTTTTTGCTGGATTTCTGTTTGGTTATTTGATTTATGACGAATGCCACTATGCGATGCATCATGCTAATTTCAAGTCAGGATTTTTCAAAAAGATTAAAGATCATCACATGTTGCACCATTATGCGGATCCTGAAAAGGGATTTGGGGTAAGTTCTGCCTTGTGGGATAAAATATTTGGGTCTGGATTTTCAAAAAAAGAAGCGAAATAAGAGCAATTTGATATTGCTCTTATTTTTTACCCATGTGTGTGATTCTAAGAAAATTTATTATGAAGGAATTTTGTTGTCTTCATAAGTTTTGAAGTTTGATTTTTGAATTCTTATAGCATTCAATATTGCAAGTAAAGAAACTCCCACATCGGCAAATACCGCCTCCCACATGGTCGCTAATCCGCCTGCTCCCAAAATCAAAACAGCTGCTTTTACAACAAAAGCTAATGTAATATTCTGCCAGACTACACGTTTGGTTTTCTTGCCTATTTCAATTGCTAAAGGAAGTTTTGAAGGCTTGTCATCTTGAATCACCACATCGGCTGTTTCAATAGTAGCGTCCGATCCCAAACCACCCATCGCTATTCCTACATCGCTTAATGCGACTACTGGCGCGTCATTTACACCATCCCCGACAAATGCTACAGCTTGATTTCTAGATTTAATTTCTTTTACTTTATTGACTTTGTCTTCAGGAAGCAAATCACCATAATACTGTTTGATACCTAATTTTTCTGCGACATGTGCTACTACGGAGCTTTTATCTCCACTCAACATGGTGCTGCGGACATTTAACTTTGCCAACTGTTGGATTGTATATGCTGCATCTTCTTTGATTTGATCCCCAATTGTGATGTAGCCAATATATCTATGGTCATAAGCAATAGCCAATGTCGTATATATTATCTGTGTAGGATCTGTATCGTAACTTACATTGTATTTATCCAAAAGCTTAAAATTTCCAACTAAAATTTCTTTGCCCTCAATCAAAGAGCGAAGACCATGCCCGGGAATTTCTGTTGTTTCTTGAATCTTGATGGTATTATCCACTTCGCCTACATATTCATGAATTGCTGTAGCAATGGGATGTGTACTATGGCTTTCTACAGCATTGACCAATTTTAGCATATAATTTTGATCAATTTTCGGATCAAAGTTTATTTCTTGTACTTTAAAGACGCCTTCGGTCATCGTTCCGGTCTTATCCATCACAATGTGTTGAATATTTGCTATAGCATCAAGATAATTGGAACCTTTGAAAAGTATACCATTTTTGCTGGCAGCGCCAATGCCTCCAAAATAGCCGAGTGGAATCGAAATCACTAAAGCACAAGGACACGAAATTACCAAAAATACTAATGCACGATACAGCCATTCGTTGAATACATAATTGCTCACGAACAGAGCTGGAACCAAGCAAATCAAAATTGCTAATACTACCACTATGGGCGTATATACTTTGGCAAACTTGCGAATAAAAAGTTCTGTAGGTGATTTTTGTGCTGTTGCATTTTGCACCAACTCCAATATTTTGCTCAACTTACTGTCTTCGTATGCTGTAGTTACGCGTACTTGAGCTACTGTATTGAGGTTTATCATTCCTGCAAGAATGATTTCACCTTTTGTTTTACTGTCAGGTTTACTTTCTCCTGTCAAGGCAGAAGTATTAAAAGTAGCTGAATCTGATATAAGTTCTCCATCTAAACCTAGCTTTTCTCCAGGTTTTAGTTGTATTATAGCATCAATAGCTGCCTTGGTCGCAGGAATAGTTTTAGGAATTCCATTTTCTAATACAGTCACTTCATCGGGACGTTGATCCAAAAGTGATTGTATATTCGTTTTTGCACGTGAAACAGCCATCGTTTGAAATACTTCACCTACAGAATAGAATAACATTACAGCTACTGCTTCGGGATATTCTTTAATAGCGAATGCACCTACAGTAGCGATTGTCATGAGCAGAAATTCTGAAAAAAAGTCGCCTTTCCTGATGCTCACAAAAGCATCTTTGATAACTGGAAATCCCACTATGGCATAAGCTAATAAATACCATATAAATCGTATTGTGCCAGAAAACCAATCTTGGGGTAACCAATTGTCAAAAGCTATTGCTGATAGTAAAAGAAAAAATGAAAGTAGAGATGGTAAAAAGAGTTTAAATAAACTTTCACTTATGTGACTGTGGTCGTGACCATCATGCTCGTCATGTGTATGACTGTGAGTATGCTGTTGGGGTGATTTCTTTAACAAATCTTCCGAATTCGCATTCTTATATATTTTGGCAGTTTGCGTGCAGCAGAGTTGTTCGCCTAATTCATTATATGTGTGTTCATGTGCCATATTGTAATATTTTTCACATTAAATGTGACTTTTAGGTTTGGCGTTGATAGATTTAAATATAGCTAATCTTTTCTGAATATTGTGTGTATCAAGGCAAAACTTAATAATTAAGTCATTTTAATATTTTACAATTTAGTTAGTATTGTTTACTAATATTTTTAGTAATTTTGAAACCTAAGTTTAGAGTAAAAAATGAATTGGCAAGATACAAAGCGTTTTGTAGCACATTTGGATTTGGATACTTTTTTCGTGAGTGTTGAGCGATTAAAGAACCGTGAATTTGTGGGTAAGCCGCTTATTGTAGGAGGTTTGAGTGATCGCGGTGTGGTCGCAGCATGTAGTTACGAAACTCGAAAATTTGGAGTACACAGTGCTATGCCGATGAAATTGGCTTTACGTCTTTGTCCGCATGCGATAGTGGTGCGAGGTGATACGGATAGTTATAGTTATTATTCGCGCTTGGTGACGGATGTGGTGTCGGACACCGTCCCTGTGATGGAGAAGGCGAGTATTGATGAGTTTTATGTGGATTTGACAGGAGTAGATAGATTTTTTGGCTGTAGCCAGTTTATGATTGAACTCAAAGAGCGCATTCGCAAAGAGTCTGGTTTGCCGATTAGTTATGCGCTTGCTTCCAATAAACTGGTAAGTAAAGTAGCTACAGACGATGCCAAACCTGATGGTCGAAAGGAAATAGCGCATGGCTTAGAGAAATCCTATTTGGCTCCTTTGCATATCGAACGAATGCCCGGGATAGGGCAGAAGACTTCCGCACTGCTGCAACAAATGGGGGTACGGACGATCAAGGTGTTGAGTGAAATCCCCGTGCCGATGATGCAAAATTTGTTGGGAAAGAATGGGATAGATTTATCTCGAAAAGCTAATGGTATTGATCCTACACCTATTGTGCCGTACTCCGAACAAAAAAGTATTGGTACGGAAGAAACATTTCAACAAGATACGATAGATTTAAAATTTTTGAACAGTGAGATTATCCGCATGACCGAGAAGTTGGCTTTTCAATTGCGTCAAAGTGGGAAATTGACAGGCTGTATTACGGTGAAGTTGCGGTATTCTAATTTTGATACGGTGAGCAAGCAAATGGTGATTTCATATACGGCTTCGGATGCGGTATTGATTCGAAAAGCCAAAGAGCTTTTTGCTAAATTATACGAAAAGCGGATGTTGGTGCGATTGATTGGCATACGTTTTAGTCATTTGGTGTATGGTTCGCAACAGATTAATCTTTTTGAAGATACCGAAGAAGCTGTTCGGTTGTACCAAGCAATGGATGCAATGCGTAATCGCTTTGGCGAAGAAGTGGTAAAGCGCGCTATTTCAGTTCCTAAGCCTAATAAGTAATTACCAGTTTTAATAAGTAAACTGATATTTGTTATCTACAACTTTAAAGTAAACTTCCTTTTTAGATTCTTGAAATAAAAAATATCCTTTTTGGATATTTTGCCAAAAAGCATAGGTTTCCTCATCTACTTGTGATTTGTAGGTGAGCATATTCTCTTCAGTCATTTCGAATGGGAAAATATAGACTGGAATTTGTTGTTGTCCAGCATCTTTTGCCCAAAGGGCATAAAGGTAAATTTCTTTCATGAGATCATCCGTCATTGGGAGACAACCTACAGTTTCGCATTTGCCATGAATAAAAATATCGGAACCTGTATAATGATGCGCTAAGTCATATGCATTTGGATAATCTAAACCTAATGATAGGTAGAATTTACTTTTGTGGTTAAAACGATTGATGCTATAAAACCCTTCTGGAACTTGCTTGTCGCCTTCGGCTTTTTTTGGTCCTAATTTTCCCGAGCGTGCACAAATTTCATAATGTTGAATAAGTTTGTAATTTTCTTGGCTGGTAGATTTTGCAAATAAATCTAGCTTGTCCAAATCTTTGTAAGCAACAAAAAGAATATTTAAATCTGTACTATCCAACTGGTGAGTTTTAAGATTTTCTTGCACAAGTTTACCTTTTTGGGTTAGAGCAGTTTGGATGCGGTCTTCTTCCTGAGAATTGGATGTAGGTGTATGGCAATTTGTAAGCATAAAACAGAAAATCGGTAAAAATATTAGAAGCTTCATCAAGTGATACGTAATTTATATTTTGTCAACAGATTAGGAAGACTTTGTATGGAAAATTTTGCGCCAGCGACACGATTTGCTTCGGTATCAAGTTGGAAATTATATGCCGTTGAAAAATCAGCTTTCTCCAAATTACTTTGATAGAAAGTTGCACGCTGCAAATCGCAATTGTCAAAAATTGCTTCTTTTAATAGCGTACTTTCAAAATCTACTTCCTGCATTCGACAAGATTTGAATTTTGTTTTATTAATTTTCAATCCTGCAAAAGAACAATGGTCGAGTATACTTTCTTCAAATGAAAAACCAATATTGAAAAGATTTGCTGTATGAAATTGTAAACCCAATATTTTGCAGTGCGTAAACTTGCAATCTTGAAACATTGTGTTTTCAATTTTAGCTAAACTTAAGTTACAATTCTCAAAAGTGCAGTCAATGAATTTTATTCCGTTTAATACTGTAGCTTCAAAATTGCAGTGTTCAAATCGGCAATATTCATATTCTGCAATTTCAATGCTTTCTTTTTGAAAGTCTATTTTCTGAAAGGTTTTATCTTCTATTAAGTTCATTCAAAAATTTATAAATAAGCCACTTCTTTGCGAATACGGCTCAATGAAGTGTCTGTAATCCCTAGATAAGTTGCAATATGTTTTAATGGTGCTTGTTTGATGATCTGTGGTTTCTCTTGAATCAATTGCAAATACCGTTTGGAAGCAGGCTCGGTGATAATTTCTGTTGCTCGTTTTTTGCTCAAATATAATTCATAAGACATCCAAGCGCGCCCCCATTCGCGCATAGCGGGTATTTTGTGAAACAATTCTTGAAAATCGTCATAACTAATCTTGTATAAACTGCAATCCGTCAAACATTGAATGTATTCTTGGGAGGGCACTCTTGGGAAAATTGATGCTACATCAATTACAACTTCATTATTTCCTTTAAAGTCTGTTGTGATTTCATTGCCTTCATAATCGTACAAATAAGCACGAACTAATCCCGACTCAATGATATAATATTCATCTTGGATTTTTCCTTTTGAGAGTAACAATTCTCCCTTATGGGCTGTGATTTTTTGATGTGCTTGTGCAATTAACTCAAAATCTGATGCTACAAATAGCGGATGTTGGTAGACTTGTTTGAGGATTTCCATTTTAGTTTAAAATAATTCCTTTACAATTTAGGAAAAATCCTATAAATTAAAACGGGTCTGCTACTTCAAATTCAATTATTTGCTTTGTCGTAGGATGTACAAATTGAATGTACCCTGCGTGAAGATGTAATCTATCGGCTCTTTTTCCATACAAATCATCACCTACAATCGGCGTATTCAATCCTTTACTGTGCGCGGAGTGCACTCGCAATTGATGTGTTCTTCCGGTAAGTGGAAAATAGTGAATTCGTGTTTTACCATTTTCAATTGCTACGACGTTGAATTTTGTTTGGGCAGGTTTTCCGTACTCGTAGCAAACAACTTGCCGCGGCCTGTCTTCCAAATCAACACGCAAAGGCAAATCAATTAGTCCTTCTTCTTGTGTAATAATACCATCTAATAAAGCCGTATAACGCTTTTGAATGGTATGCTGTATAAACTGATCTTGTATGAATTGATGTGCTTCCTTATTTTTTGCAATAACCAAAATTCCCGAAGTCGACATATCCAATCTGTGGATGATGACGGGACCTGTTATTTCTGGATTTCTTGTCAGAATACGTGTTTGTACACTATCTTGGACATTTATTCCTGGAACAGATAGAAACTCTGCGGGCTTGTTTACCACAATAATATCGTCATCTTCGTAAATAATTTCGATATCGACATTAGAGGCTTGATTTTCTAACATTGGATTCGGATCAACGTCCAATCCTTGTAGCATATGTCCCAAGATTGGTTCACATTTACCGCGGCAAGAAGGGTAGAAATATTTGTGCTTACGAACCTCTGAACCCGGAGGAGCGCCCCACCAAAATTCTGCTAAACAAATAGGTTTTAGATTATGGAGATAAGCATACTGCAATAATTTAGGCGCGGCACATTCGCCTGCGCCGGCAGGTGGCAACATTTTTATAGCTTCTTCAAAAATATCTAACACCGCACGTGTTTCACCTTTAGCATTTAAGAAGTGGTATTGATCAAACAATCTATTTTGCAGATTTGATGATTTAGATTTTCTACTTTCTTTCTTTTCTTCTATCTCTTGAATTAACAGATTTAGCTCATTTTCTATAGCAGCTAATCTATTTTTGCATGTGATTTTCAATACATCGTATTCGTGCTGGTCACGGTAACTTTGCTTGATTAAATCTTGCTCTAATTTTTGATATTCATCTGCCTCTAACACTTCTTTTTGTGCAGTACGAATGGATTTACGTTCGGCTTTATTCCTTTTGTGTAAGGCGCGTGCTTCCGCAAGATCTTGCTCATTTTGCTTTTTGCAAAGTTCGGCTTGCCGTTTCAATTCTGCAATCTTTGGATTTCTCTCCAATTTTTCAATTTCCCGATTTAACGCATTGATAGTTGCTTCTTCGAGTAAGAAAAATCCTTCCGGATCGAGCATATCAAAAATCGGCGGAATAAAATAGCGGTGTTGATTTGTGCCGGCAAGTTTTCCGGAACAAGCCGCGAGGTAATTCAATTTTCCTTCTTTGTCCTCCACAACCAAAACGCCAATCATTTTACCAATTACTAACCCTTCTTGACCATCATTCAATCCAAAATTGTGGTCAAAGTCTTGCTGCGTCTCTAAATACTGCTGAACTTCCTCAGCGGCAATGACGCTAAGCGGATGCGGTTCGTAGCAAAAAGGGAATGTGAATTTTTCGGGTTTTGCAATGGAAGTAATATCTCGTCGGAATGTATGTAAAAATGGAGTGCTCGAAGCCATTATTGTCATTTGTTGAACCACAAAATTACTAAGAAAAATCCATTGCTGAACTATTGAAAATGGGCTTTTCATTATGACAATTTTATGTCTTGAAGTATTGCATTTTGGGTATGATAATGGCTAAATTAGAGCTATTAAAGCAACTACTTATGGCATTTGAGAAAGTACAATTTGGACAATCAGACTTACAAATAATCCCTTTAATTTTTGGTGGAAATGTATTTGGATGGACATTAGATGAGCAACAATCTTTTGAAATTCTGGATGATTTTATTGACAATGGTTTTAATGCGATTGATACGTCCAATAATTATTCCCATTGGGTAAAAGGTAACACGGGAGGGGAGTCTGAAGCCATTATTGGAAATTGGCTCTCGAAAAAAGGAGGTCGTGACAAAGTCGTTCTGATGACAAAAGTTGGTGGAAGATTTGGTTATGAATCAAAATTCAACGTGCAAGGTGCTTATATCAAAGAGCAAGTGGAACATTCGCTTCGTCGTTTCCAAACTGACTATATCGATGTATACCAAACGCACTATGATGACGAGGTGACGCCTATTGAAGAGACTCTGCGTGCATATGAGGATTTAATCAAGGAAGGCAAGGTGCGTTATATAGGTGCTTCGAATATTAATCCAGAAAGATTTGTCGAAAGTTTGGATATCGCTAAGTACAAAAATTTGCCAAGTTACATTTCTTTGCAACCTGAATACAATTTATTTGATAGATCGAAGTTTGAAAATCTTTACCAGAAATTAGCATTGGAAAAACAGATAGCTGTTATTCCATATTATTCATTGGCGAGCGGATTTTTGAGTGGGAAATATCAGTCCAAAGAAGACTTCAACCAATCTGTTCGCGGGAAGGGAGTTCAAGACAAATATTGGAATGAACGTGGAAGAAGAATTGTTGCGGCACAACAGGAACTTGCCGAACAATATAATGTTTCCCCTTCGGCTATTGCTTTGGCTTGGTTATTGGCTCAACCATCTATCACAGCACCAATTGCTAGTGCGACGAAGTTTGAGCATACAGATTCCTTTGTTGATGCGCTCTATATAAAATTGGCTGATGAAGATATTCAAAAATTAAATGAAGCAAGTACATATTAAAAAATATACATTATGAAAACAAATATTGGAATAAAAGAGAAGGATACTGCAGCTGTTGCAGAGATTTTAAATAAATTGTTAGCGGATCATAACGTGTTATATACAAAAGCTAGAAATGCACATTGGAATGTGGTAGGTCCAGATTTTCATGCGCAGCATTTGTTTTTCGAAACTATTTATGATGCTTTGGCTGAAACTATCGATGAGATAGCAGAACGTGTGCGTGCCATCGGACATTATGCAGTAGGTTCTTTAAAAGAGTTTTTGGAGTTAACCCAACTTTCGGAAGAAAAACCAGCTAAAAATAATAGTCAAAGCTATATTAAAGCATTATTGAATGATTTCGAAAGCGTCATCATTTCTATTCGCGGAAACATAGAAACAGTTGAAAAGCATGGTGATGCTGGAACGGAAGATTTCTTAGTCGGCATTATGGAAGCGCATGAAAAAACAGCTTGGATGCTAAGAGCGCATTTACAATAGAAGAGAGGAAGTTCCTCTCTTTTCTATTGTAAATAGTTTTATTTTTTCGCTTCTATCATTACAGTGCCTGCAGCCATATCGTGCAGCGCACGGCTTCTATCATCATTATGTATCGTTAAAAATGAAATCCATCCCAAAAGTGCCTTTACTATAAAACGAATAAATGCCTGAAAAAAATTAATTTTACTATCCAAATCTTCATTCTTTCGGACATTAATGCCTTTGATTCTATTTCCAACTGTACCTCCTAAAGTCTGTAAAGTAGGTTCGTATAAAATGAAAACAAATGGTAAAGCAAAACCTCGTAGCCAATCGGGAAAGTTCATTGAATCGCTGATTTGAGAAAACACAAAGATTAAGGTCAAAACTACGCCAAAGTCAATAACACTGGACTGAATTCTGCTTAACAAAGTAGGAAATCACATTCTTGTTTTATCTCTTCCATATTTGGGTTTTTAGTATTAATAAGATTTGTAAATCTAATATAGTAACTTTCTATTAAGTTAATGTATTTAATTTCATAGGTGGTGATAAATTTAAATAGCATAATCCCCCAAAATTCCGTTAATTTGTAGCTTCATTAATTTGTAAATAACCTTACAACAATATAATATGATTATTCAACCACGTGTAAGAGGTTTTATATGTTTGACGTCACATCCAGAAGGAACGGCGCAAAATATCAAAAACCAAATCGAGTATGTAAAATCAAAAGGAAAAATTGCTAATGGACCTAAGAAAGTGCTAGTAATTGGCGCCTCTACAGGCTTCGGTTTGGCATCGCGTATTTCAGCGGCTTTCGGATCTGATGCAGCGACAATTGGTGTATTTTTCGAAAAACCAGCTGCTACAGGCAAACCCGGTACTGCAGGATGGTACAATTCTGCTGCTTTCGAAAACGAAGCACATGCAGCAGGTCTTTATGCAAAAAGTATCAATGGTGACGCATTCTCAGACGATGTGAAAGCTAAAACTATCGAATTGATAAAACAAGATTTAGGACAGGTGGATTTAGTAGTATATTCATTAGCATCTCCACGTCGTACGCATCCTAAAACGGGTGTGGCTCATGCTTCAGTTTTGAAGCCTATTGGTGTGCCATTTACGGATAAAACAGTAGATTTCCACTCGGGTGTTGTATCTGATATAACCATTAATCCAATTGAGAATGATGAAGATATCGCGAATACAGTAGCTGTAATGGGTGGTGAAGATTGGAAATTCTGGATCGAAGAATTGAAAGCTGCTGGCGTATTAGCAGAAGGTGTTAAAACTGTTGCATATTCCTACATTGGCCCTGAATTGACATACCCAATCTATCGTAATGGTACGATTGGTCGTGCAAAAGATGATTTGGAAGGTACTGTTCCTGCATTGAATGATCTTTTAGCTGATCTTAATGGTGTATCTTATGTGTCTGTTAACAAGGCATTGGTTACACAATCCTCATCCGCTATTCCAGTTGTTCCTTTGTATATTTCATTGTTGTATAAAGTGATGAAAGAAAAAGGTATTCACGAAGGTACAATCGAGCAAATGCAACGTTTGTTTGCTGAGCGTTTGTACACTGCAGATGGCGAAGTTGCTGTAGATGAGAAAGGCCGTATTCGTGTGGATGATTGGGAAATGCGCGAAGATGTACAAGAAGAAGTGGCTAAATTGTGGGCGCAGACGACTACCGAAAATCTAGAAGAAATTTCAGATATTAAAGGTTACCGTGATGAGTTTTTCCACTTATTCGGTTTCAATTTCCCTGAAGTAAACTACGAAGCAGATTCAAACGAAGTGGTTAACGTACCAAGTATCGAAGGATAATTTCGAAAATAAATTATTTGCAAAAGGTCAGTAACATATTGTTATTGACCTTTTGTGTTTTAATATGTTAACATGCTGTTAAAGACCTTGTGTGATTAGTGTTACGGGGGAATTCTTTTCCTATATTTAATATACTAACCAATTTTATATTAGAGAAAACTACTGTTACTCGTATTTGTGTTTTTAAGTCATAAAATAAATGCGCTAATTCCAAAAGATTTACAAAGATATTGGCAATTCAATATCTATATGGCAAATGGTACACCGAAGGCAGCATGGGAAAATTTTATTAAAGCCAAAAATCTTGAAGGTGCAAATGTTATACATTATAATCTGCCATCGGGACAACAGTCTATGGTTGAAAGAAGATTAGGAGTTAAAAGTTTTCCAACATATTTTTTGTTTAATCGAAAAGGTGAAATGGTTAATGATAAAGCACCAAGACCGAGTATGTTGGATACATTGGTACGTGAGGTTGATAAGTTATTGGAATAATATTTCTCCCGTCTTTTGTTTACCAAAGCTTTTGGGCTAGTATTCTACTTATTAATAATTTTCATCAAGTTCTAACAAAACCTCATTTTGAATGTTATAAAAAAATGAAAAATAGTAATTATGGGGATTAGATTAATACGCAAGAATATTTACTTTAGGCCAGACTCTAGTCGTGTACTCGCAAGGTATTTTAATATCAATGATGAACGTAAAGTTAAGGTAATAAAACGTGTGCTTTCGCTGACTAAATCAGAGACTGACATCGCATTAAATCAGCTTCTACGAAATTTCTCGAGTCGACATCGTAGCGTTGTTGATATTTGGGAACGCAATTTTAAGCGTTGTATGGAATCGCCATTGGGGGATGAAATACTAAATTATTCGTATAGCCATCGACAAAAATTGCTTATAGGCGCATATTTTACGATGGAATATTCCATAGAATCCGCTGCATTTTTCAATCCTTCTATCGTTGAGTCTCCTGATCAAACGCAATTGGAGGCTGGTCAAAAGCGAATAATACTAAGTTTTAGAGCTACAGGAGAAGGACATGTGTCTTCGTTGGTTTTCCGTTCAGGAATAATTGATGAAAACTTAGATATTCATTTGGATGAGGTTGGTCGTTTACTCGAAAAGCCAAAGCAATTCAAAAATCACGAATATTTTAAAATGGATTTTTTCGAAAAGTTGTCCAATCTAGATGCTGTAGATGAAGAAATTCACAATATTGTGCTTCAAAAGTTCCCCGAAAAATTTGTCTATGAAGAATTAAGACGGTTTATTCGAGAACTGATGGCAGAATATGGTGATAATGCGATTTATAATCAATTCTTAAATCATATTCTTTGGTTGGCTTCATCCCATTATCAAATCACTTATTCCTTGGACACATCCATTTCAGAAAGAGTAATTTTTCCAATTTCAGATACCGAGAAAAATGGGATAGAAGATGCTCGATTTTTGAAGTTTGATCACGAAAATGGTAATCCCACCTATTTTGCTACTTATACTGCTTACGATGGATTGAGTATTATGCCAAAATTGTTATCGACGAAAGATTTCATCACCTTCAAAGTTCAGCCCATTAATGGCAAAATCGCAAATAAGGGAGCCGCTGTCTTCCCAAGGAAGATTAATGGGAAGTATGCAATGCTGTGCCGTGTAGATGGGGAGAACAATTACATTGCTTTTTCCGAAGACATGATAAACTGGCACAATGAAGTTTTTCTATTGCGAGAACCGCAATACCATTGGGAGTTTATTCAGATAGGCAATTGTGGTTCGCCGATTGAAACGAAATATGGTTGGCTCGTGTTGACACATAGTGTAGGTCCGATGAGACAATACAGTATTGGTGTGAGTTTGTTGGATTTGGAGGATCCAACCAAGATTATAGGTAGGTTAAATGAGCCATTATTGTACCCGAATCAAGAAGAAAGAGAGGGCTATGTGCCGAATGTGGTTTATTCTTGTGGTCAAATTGTACACAATGGACATTTAATTATCCCTTATGCGATGTCCGATCATTCTTCTACGTATGCTACTATTAATTTGGATGATCTTTTAGAGGAATTATTGCGCAATCCATAATATTTGGATAAAACATATAGCGGAGGCATAATTCTCCGCTCTATGTTTATAATTCTTTTATCTTGATACTTCGAAAAGAAACACCACGTGACCAATCTTGAAGTGCAAGATAACCTTTTGTGTATTTTCCGAAATGCGGGTAATCTTTAAAATTGGATTTTGAAACTAATGTTTTCCATTCTTGCGTGTTGAAATCCATTTTTGCTGTTTGTTGTCCATTCAAATAAAATTCTATTTTGCCATCTTTTTGTACAATACGAGATTCGTTCCAATTTCCTTGGATTTTAGTACGTGCGGAGTTTAATTGTGGCGTAAAATTATATAAACAGCCAGATTTCTTAAGTGGAAGGTCAAAATCCATATGAGAATCTTCCAAAAGCTGATATTCTGGTCCAGAGAAATAAGTTTGCGCAATTGATGTATCTTCTTTTACGTTAATAAATACACCACTATTACCTTCTTTCTCTAATTTCCATTCAAACTTTAATTCGTAGTTTTCATATTCTTCATTCGTAACCAAATCAATTCTATCCGCTTCACTATTAGGGTCACAATAGATGTATCCATTTGCGACAACCCAAGGCGATGTTGGTAAACGATTATTATACAAATGCCAACCTTCTAGATTTTCTCCATTAAATAAAAGTTTCCATCCTTCTTTTTGTTCTTTTTCGGAAAGGGTATTGGGTTCTATTTGCGATGAGCAACTGTAAAAAAACGCTGAAAAGAGCAACAGGTAGGCGATGTATTTCATAAAGTTTAAGATTGAGTCTTATGAATATACTTCTTTATTAACAATTTGCATCATTTTATTTCCATTTTTAGCTGCGATAAGATTGTTGGCGGCCATAATAGCCATTTGCGTACGTGTCTCTATTGTTGCAGAGCCAATATGCGGTAGGACACAGACATTCGGCAATTGCAATAGCGGATTGTTTGGGGACATCGGTTCGGGATCGGTGACATCTAGTCCTGCACCCCAAATTTCGCCTTGTTGTAAAGCTTGTAATAAGTCCTGTTCTTGATGTACTTTTCCGCGCGCTGTATTGATAAAGATTGCTGTTTTTTTCATGCGTTGAAAAGCATCTTTATTAAAGCGATATTGCGTCTCCGTAGAAAGATTGGTATGCGCAGAAATCACATCAGACTGCGTCAGTAAATCATCAAAGTTCACATATTTGGCATCCACAGTTTGTTCTGCGTCTAAGTTTCGGCTGCGGTTGTAATAAATAATATTCATATTGTAGGCCGCTTTTGCTTTCTTAGCTAATTCTAACCCAATTCGTCCTAAACCATAAATTCCTAATGTTTTTCCATTTAGCTCGATTCCCAAATCTTGCATAAATTCAAAATCTTTCCATTTTCCTTCACGCACTTCATTCGCGCGATAAAATGCTTTTCTGGATACGGCTAACATCAATAAAAATGCAACATCAGCAGTTGCTCCACTCAACACATCTGGGGTATTGGAAACCGGAATTCTTAATGCCGTTGCCGTTTCTAAATCCACATGGTCGTAACCTACACTTGCCAATGCAATTCCTCTTAATTGTTTGCACGATTCTAAAAAATATTTATCTAAGTCCGCATGGCCAACGTTTAAGAGCAAATCAGCATTTTGGCAGGCATCAATTAGCTCTTGCTGCGTAAGCTTTTTATTTTCTGAGTTAATCGCAACTTCAAGACCATATTCTTTCAAAACTTCAATCGCATCCGATGGAATATTACGTGATATATATACTTTCATGATCTTATGTTATTTTTTACTATTGAAATATGCCGTTATTTGCTCTAACGAAAATGCATTCAAACATTTATCTTCGTATAGTCCACCTTTGCGTCCTACAAATACACCATAATGCATATCCAAAAGACCTTCTGTACGGTGCGCATCTGGATTAATTGATAATAATACACCTTTTTCTAAAGCGTAACGATGCCATCTCCAATCCAAATCCAAACGTAAAGGATTTGCATTAATCTCAATTACGACATTATTTGCTGCACAAGCATCTATGATTTTTTTGAAATCCAATGGATAACCAGCTCTCGAAAGCAATAATCTTCCGGTTGGGTGTCCTAAAATAGTCGTATAGGGATTTTCAATAGCTTTTAGCAAACGTGCTGTAGCTTTTGCTTCGTCCATTTTTAAATTGCTATGTACAGACGCAACCACAAAGTCAAATTTTGCTAAAATATCGTCTGAATAATCCAAAGATCCATCAGAAAGAATATCAGACTCAATACCTTTAAATATTTTGAATGGAGCCATTTTTTGATTCAAAGCATCTATTTCAGCCCACTGCTGTTCTAATCGTTCTATCGGCAAACCATTGGCATACACTGCTGTTTTGGAGTGATCACAAATTCCCAAATATTCCAAGCCCAACTCTTCTTTGCAATAGCGGGCCATCTCAGCTAAAGTATGTACACCATCGGAATAGGTAGAGTGATTATGCAACGTCCCTTTCAGATCTTCAAAAGTAATAAGTTGAGGTAAGGTATTCGACTTTGCTAACGATACCTCATCTAATCCTTCACGAAGTTCAGGTTCGATATACGCCAATTCTAAGCTTTCATAAATAGATTTTTCATCAGCCCCATTTGGTATTTCTGAAGCAATCTCTTTTAGAAGTGAGATATGCTCAGGGGAGCCTGTCGTTAAAAGTAATTCTTGCGCGAAGTTATCAGCTGCGGAAAATACTAAAAATGGGCAAGCATTTTCATCCACAAAAGAAATGGTATTGTCTTTAATTTCAATCTGTGATTCAAATTTTAAGTCTATAATGGCTTTTTCAAGAGTAGACAAAGGTGCATTTGTGATTAATTCAACACGTTGCAAAACTTCACATTTTCGGCGGAACTCGCCTGTAAAGCTCAAATCAAATCCTGACAAATTTGCTTTTAGCGAAGCGAAAGTTTTCTCTGCAAAAGGTAAGATTTTAGCATACAAGAACCATCCTTGATTGTCCATCGCAAATTCTATGGATTTTTTAATGTCTTCTTGTGTTTTTAACCCAAATCCTTTGGCTTCGATTAATCTATTTTCATTGCACGCATAATACAATTCACCAACAGATTCAATTTCTAAATCATTCCAAATAATTTGAATTTTCTTGGGACCAAGACCTTTAATTTTAAGCATTTCCAATATGCCTGCTGGCGTTTTGGAAATGAGCTCATCTAACTCTGGAAAAGATCCCGAAGTAATGACTTGCTTGATTTTTTCAGCTGTGCTTTTCCCAATTCCTTGTTGCGTACTCAGTTCTTCAAGCGAAGCTGTAGCCGCAGAGAAGGGGAGTTTATCTATTTTGAACGAAGCACTAGCCATTGCTTTTGTCCGAAATGGATTTTCGTTATAAAGTTCCATCAATTGTCCACAAAATTTGAATGCGCGTGCGATCGTTTTATTATCCATAGTAAGTATTGTTTTATTATCAAAAGTACTAAATAAAAAAATGTCGGCAATTTTCATTACCGACATTTGTACTTATTGTTTGATTTAATATAGGATCAAAATTACGCTTGTATCTGTGCTTTTTCTTTATCTGCAGGTCTTTCGTATTTATCTACGATAAGACGTACACCAGAGTTTTTAGTCATAAACTTAATTGTCCAGTTGACAAATGTAACTAGTTTATTTCGGAAGCCGAATATAGACATTAAGTGTACAAACATCCACGTCATCCAAGCAATAAAGCCATTCATGTGGAGTTTTCCTAAATCAACAACAGCTCTGTTACGACCAATAGTCGCCATCGAACCTTTGTCAAAATATTTGAAATCTTCTGTATTTGGTTTATTCGAAAGAATGTTGATGATATGTTTGGCTACATATGTACCTTGTTGCTGCGCTGCTGGAGCTACACCAGGAAGCCCTCGTGGCGTTTCATCAGTAATCATAGCCGCTACGTCACCAATAGCATACACGCCATCCATGTTTTCTACCTGACATTGACCATTTGTACGGATGCGGTTACCTCTTTCGATGATCGAAGCATCAATACCGCCTGGAAATTGACCTTTCACACCAGCACCCCAAATCACGGTTTTTGTAGTGATACTTTGTCCATTATTAAATGTAATCGTATCTCCATCGTAACCCGTAACTTGCGTGTCAGTCAATACAGTCACACCCAATTCCTTTAAATATCTCTCAGAATCTCGAGATGATTTTTCCGAAAGGGCACCTAATATTTTACTTGTACCTTCAACCAAGTAAACTTTCATTTCGTTTACTGATAATTCAGGATAATCTTTTTTCAACACGTGAAGTTGAATTTCAGCGATAGCACCAGATAATTCAACACCTGTTGGACCACCACCTACAATCACAAAATTCAAATATGGAGCACGATCTGAAGCGTTTTTCAACAAGACTGCTTTTTCTAGGTTTTGCAACACATAGCTTCTGATATTCAAAGCTTCTTGAATACTTTTCATCGGAAGTGAGTTTTTCTCTACTTCTTGATTTCCAAAAAAGTTACTTGTTGCTCCTGAAGCGATTACTAAATAGTCGTAATCATATGTTCCTACAGAGGTATGAACTTCCTTCTTGTCTTTATCAATGTGCAATACATCCGCTAGGCGAAATTTAAAATTCTCTTGATTTTTAAACATCTTGCGAATAGGAAAGGAGATGGAATCCGCTGCAAGTGTACCTGTTGCGACTTGGTACATCAAAGGTTGGAATGTGTGGAAGTTGTTACGATCGATTAATAAAACTTCTACTTCTTTATCTTTTAATTTTCTTGCTACTTCGACACCACCAAATCCACCACCAATTATGATAATGCGCGGGAAAGAACGTTCAGAACGATTTAATAACATATCGCTAGTTTGTTTGTTTTTCTGTAAAATTTGAAATACAAATATCCTAAAAAAATAAGATATTTCAATATTATTTTATTAATAGTTTGTGGTATAAATTATGTAAAATGTACTAAAATAGTATTATAAAGCCATTTTTGGTTGTATATACAATGTTATCTTAGTGTAATTTATACACATTCTATATTAGGACACAGTAAATCTTCAATAGTTTAACTGTTGAAATCTATATTTGTTGTAATTTATTTATTTTTTACGCTTGTGTTGAAGTGCTTTGGAAGTTGTAACAAAATAAAAAACGCTCTATAGCTAGAGCGTTTCAATATCCTTTAGAAATTCAATTTTAGTAAATCCATTTGAATTTGTATTCCAGTTCAGGAACTTTGATTCTGTCAGCTAAACGAAGCAAACGATCTGGCAGTTTCATGAGATAATCACGTGCCTTTTCGCCTTGTTCATTAAGTCCCGATACTTGATCAATTTTCCAATCAGCGATTAATTCTTTCAAAATATCGACATAATCAATAGCCGTATACACATTCAAACGTTGCGCAGCATCTGAGAAATGGGCAAAAGTACCACCTTTTGCTTCGCCAGATTGTCTCAAAAAGTGAGCGGGCATAACAATTTTCTTGCGCATCATATCTTCAAAAGCCAACATTACTTCGCTAGGATCGACTTCAAATGCTTTTGAGATAAATGACATGTATGCTTTGGCGTGACGTGCCTCATCTGCAGCGATAACACCACACATTTTTGCTAATAATTTATCGCCACTTTTTTTGGAAATACCTGCAACACGTCTATGCGAAACGTTTGTAGCAATCTCTTGGAAAGAAGTGTAAATAAAATTACGGTAAGGATCTGCACCCGTGCCAATATCAAAACCATCAGCGATCAAATGTTGCGTACTCATTTCGAATTCACGCATATTGATTCTACCCGATAAATAAAGATATTTGTTCAATAAATCTCCGTGTCTGTTTTCTTCAGCAGTCCATGCACGTACCCACTTCATCCATCCACCTTGTTCATTTTTATCAACGTCTTCTACCATAGTCAACCAAGACTCATAGGTAGGTAATGCTTCTTCTGTAATCGTGTCACCAATTAAAACTGCGACTAAATCATAGGGAAGCTCTTTTGCACTTTCTTGTAAATCTCGAACTTCTTCGAAGAAAGTACTTCTAGATGAATCTGGAAGAAAATCAGCTGGTTGCCACATTTCTTCGACAGGCTTTAAGTATTCACTCATTTCGTTGAGCATGAATGGCTCGAGATAAGTCATTACTTCTTTCCTAGATCCCTCTGGAATATTTAATGGTTGTTCTTGCATAATTACTACAAAGGTAGGTATAAAATTAAAATAGTGTTTGGAAATTAATAAAAAATTCAGGCGTATTGCTGCACATTAACATCATTTCATGCGCATCTTTTACTAAAAGAATACATTTAAACCACGTGTTTTGCTTTGATATGTATTACCTTTGTAACGAAAATTTGGATTATAAATTGGAAAATTTCGATATACAAAAAATACGTGCTGATTTTCCTCTTCTGAAAAGAGAGGTTAATGGTAAACCATTGGTTTACTTGGATAACGGTGCGACCACACAAAAACCAAAAGTTGTCATTGATGCTATCACGAATTATTATTCGGATATGAATTCAAATGTGCATCGTGGTGTACATTATTTGAGTCAGATTTCTACTGATGCGTTTGAGGTGACGCGTCGCAAGGTGCAAGAGTTTATCAATGCAAAAGAAGATTTTGAAATAATCATCACAAAAGGAACAACCGATAGTATCAATTTGGTAGCTTCCTGTTATGGTAAAGCTTTCATTCATGAAGGTGACGAAATCATCATTTCCGCGATGGAACATCACTCAAATATAGTACCTTGGCAAATGCTCTGCGAAGAAAAAGGTGCTGTGTTACGTGTCATTCCGATGAATGAAAAGGGTGAGTTGGATATAGAAACTTATAAAAATTTGTTGTCTGACAAGACAAAGTTGGTTTCTGTTACGTATGTCTCGAATTCTCTTGGTACGATCAACCCTATCAAGGAAATCATAGATTTAGCGCACGCTAAAAATGTGCCTGTTTTTGTAGATGCAGCACAAGCAATTCAGCATATCGCGATCGATGTTCAAGAGTTGGATGTAGACTTTTTGGCTTTTTCAGGACACAAAATGTATGCGCCAACAGGCGTAGGTGTGCTTTATGGTAAAAAGGACTTGTTGAATGCTATGCCTCCGTATCAAGGTGGTGGCGATATGATTAAGGATGTAACTTTTGAGAAGACGACTTATAACGAATTGCCTTTCAAATTTGAAGCAGGTACACCTAATATCGAAGCTGGAATTTGTTTAGCTGCCGCGATTGATTACATCAATGAATTAGGTATTGACAATATCAAAGCTTACGAAGACGATTTGTTGGCCTACGCCACTGCGAAAATCAAAGATATTTCAGGTGTAAGAATCATAGGTGAAGCCGCGAAGAAATCATCAGTGCTATCTTTTGTGGTGGATGGCGTGCATCCATACGACATTGGTGTGATTTTGGATAAATTGGGTATAGCTGTGCGTACGGGACATCATTGTGCACAGCCTGTTATGGATCAATTTCAGATTCCAGGTACAGTACGTGCAAGTTTGGCGGTGTACAATACCAAAGAAGATGTGGATAATTTTATCGCGGGTTTGAAACGCGCATTAAATATGCTTTTGTAAAATGACAATAAACGAAATACAAGACGAATTAATCGAAGATTTTGCTTTCTATGGCGATTGGATGGAGAAATACGAATACATCATCCAGTTGGGTAAGGAAGTGGATTTAATAGACGAGCAATACAAAACAGATCAATTCATAATCAAAGGTTGTCAATCCAAAGTATGGTTGTATCCAGAATTGGTTGATGGTAAAGTTATTTTTAAAGCGGATTCTGATGCTATTATTACCAAAGGTTTAGTGAGTCTAATGGTAAAGGTTCTATCAGGTCACACACCTAAGGAAATAGCGGATGCAGATCTGTACTTCATTGATCAAATAGGATTGAAAGAGCATCTATCACCGACACGTGCTAACGGCCTTTTGTCGATGGTTAAGCAAATGAAATTGTATGCAATAGCCTTGCAGAACAGATAAAAAATAAAGCGATTCCAATGGATCGCTTTATTTTTTATCTACTTTGATATGTTTAGCTTCAAGGTTTTTTCCGAAAAATATATATGCTTTATCTGAAAAATCTTTTGGATTATCTGTTGTGTAAAATTCTAAATTCCCTCCTTCACTGCATTTTTGTTTTACTTCAGGATGTCGATTTAGATAATCAACTAAACTATCAGCCACTAATTCACCTTGTGCCAATATTTGAATATGGTCTGGTGTGTATTTTCGAATGATTGGATACAGAATAGGGTAGTGCGTACAAGCCAATACTATTGTGTCAATATTTGATGACTGACTTAATAATTCATTTATATCCTTTTGGATGAAATAATGTGCTCCTTCGCTATTAATTTCGTTATTTTCTACTAAGGGAACCCAAAATGGACAAGCATGTTGATAAACTTGAATTTCAGGGTGAAGTTTTTCGATTTCTATTAAATAGGATTGGGATAAGACAGTACCTTGCGTGGCTAAAATACCTATAGTATTAGTATTTGTGTATTCATGTATGGATTCTGTCGTCGGACGAATCACACCCAATACTTTTTTGCCTTCCGGCAAATCATTTTGTTGTATACTTCGTAATGCTTTTGCAGAAGCAGTATTACAGGCAAGGATAACAAGGTTGCATCCTAAATCAAAAAGCTTGAAAACACATTCTTTGGTAAATTCATAAACTGTTTCGAACGAACGTGTACCATAAGGCACGCGTGCGTTATCGCCAAGATAGATATAGTCGTATTGTGGTAACTTATTGTGAATCTCTTTAAAAACGGTTAAGCCGCCATAGCCAGAATCAAAAATGCCAATCGGTCCTTGTGTTTGCATATAAAATTATTATACGGATCAGATTCATTCAAATCTTTTACAAAGATGGTTTTTCTTTATGTGATTTTGATAAATATTTGCCAAATCGATTAAATTTACACCTAGTTAGCATGCCTTATTATTCTGTGATTGTTAATTCCTCAGCATCTAAGATAATTTTTAATAGTTTTTAAATAATAGTATTTAGCTAACCGTTTTAGACGAAAATTATAAAAATTATTATTATTAAAATGAATGATTTACAATAACATGTGTATGTTGTTTATCAATATCTGTAATTTACATTGCAAATTTGGCATGAATTTAGCTTTCAAGTATAAATATTTCTTTTAAAATACATTATTCAATCTATAATTATTGTATTTTATTGTATTTTTTTATATTTGATATGAGGTCTACTTTTTTTTATACCGTTTTAAAATATTTTTTTAGTTTAATTTTTATTTGTAACTCGCTGTTTTCTAGCGCTCAAGTTGTTAATCAATCTTATACGTTTGATCAATCTCAAAAATACAATAATATATTGTATAACACAAATTCTAGATATCATACTGCTTCTAAACCATTCTTGTTTAAAAACGAAATGTTGAATAGAAAGGATTCTTTAGAAAACGCGAATCAAACTTTATCATCAAATTGGATTATGCGTAAATTGTTTAATGAACATTTGGTAGATGTTGAAAAAGAGGATCACACATTTTATTTAGATTTCTTACCAGATTTTCAAATTGGTTCTGAAGTAGTAGATCCAGAAAAGCGTACCACATGGATGAACACAAGAGGTTTGCAGGCGGGATTAACAATCAAAGATAAATTTACTTTTCATACTGCGATTTTTGAAAATCAGGCTGTATTTGCAAAATATCTTGATGAGTATATTGCAGAGACAGGTGTAGTACCTGGGCAATCGTCATCAAAAGACAGGAATAAGAAAATAAAAGATTGGATGTATGCTACCGCTAGTTTAACGTATGACTTTAGTCCTTATTTTCAAGTAACTGCTGCATTTGATAAAAACCATATTGGTGATGGTTATCGATCATTACTGTTATCGGATTTTTCATCTAATTACACACATTTAAAGTTTACAGGTGAAATAGGTAATGTGCAATACACTTCAATATGGGCTTATATGAATGACCCTATGAATCCACGAATCGATTCCTTAAATTCAGGTGGAAGATTTGGAGATGGTATTAAATATGGGGCATTTCAATTTATTGATTATAATGCAACTAATAGATTGTCTGTTGGATTTTTTCAATCAGTTGTTTGGTCAAATCGCAATCAAGCGGGGCATAGAGGATTTGATTTTAATTATTTAAATCCTGGGGTGATCTTTAGACCAGTAGAAAATAATAACCGTACTTCTCCAGATAAAATGTTTTTAGGTTTAAATGCTAAGTATAAGGTGCTTAATAACGTAACTGCTTATGGACAATTTTTGTTAGGTGAATTTACAGCAAAAGAGTTTTTTGCAGGAAATGGCTATGCGCATAATAAATGGGGGGCACAGTTTGGCGTAAGAGGATTTGATATGTTTGGGGTTCGTAACTTACATTTCTTGACAGAATACAATTTAGTTCGACCATATACATATCAACATTTTGCATCGATTTCAAATTACAGTAATAATGGAGAACCATTAGCACATCCACGTGGTGCAAATTTTAAAGAGTTTGTAGGTACAGCTCATTATTCTTGGAATCGTTTTGAATTTTCTGGAAAAGGTATTGTTAGTACTTTTGGCACAGATCCAGATGCTGAAACAAACATGGGGGGGGATATTTTCCAATCTTATAAAACAATACCTAATATGTATGGTAACTCAATTGGACAAGGTGTGAAGAACAATTTGTACTTTGCTGATTTAAGAGCGTCTTATGTATTAAATCCAAAGTATAATTTACGATTAGAGTTGGGCTATACACAGCGGTATAGAAAGATTGAGGGCGATGCTACTCAAAAATCTGGAATAATCAATTTTGGACTACGTTCGAGTTTCCGCAATTTTTATGGTGATATTTAAAAACTGAATATCTATATTTAATCATTAATCTATAATATGAAGAAAATATTGGTATTAAATGGTCCTAATTTAAATCTATTAGGTGTTCGTGAAAAAAGTATCTATGGTGATCAGTCCTTTGAAGAATATTTTAAGTCTTTGAAAGAACGCTTCGCTGATGTAGATTTGTCGTATTTTCAAAGTAATTCAGAAGGCACTATTATCGATAAATTACATGAAGTGGGATTTGACTTTGATGGCATAGTATTGAATGCTGGTGCTTATACACATACTTCTGTAGCGATTGGAGATGCTATTGCAGCGATTAAAACGCCTGTCGTGGAAGTACATATTTCAAACGTTCATCAACGTGAAGTCTTTCGACATCATTCATATCTTTCGAAGAATTGTAAAGGCGTAATATTAGGCTTTGGCTTAGATAGTTATCGATTAGGAATCGAAAGTTTAAAATAAAAAAGAGGCTTATAATAAAGCCTCTTTTTTGTTATCTTTTAAATTTCTTTTTACAATATGAAGTACCAAAGATAGTACCGCACATATGCACATTGCTAGGAGCATCGGTTGTGGCGTATTATTATGAAATATACTTACCAACCCTGAACTCAGCGCACCCAAACCCATTTGCAAAAATCCCAATAATGCGGAAGCACTTCCTGCACTTATTCTGAAAGGAGCCATCGCCATAGCAGAGGCATTGGGGAATATAAATCCTTGAAACATTAAGTATCCAAATGTTAATCCTAAGATTACAGGGAATGTAATCATATTGTTCCATAAACTTACCAGCATCAATAATCCAACAAGAACTTGCCCGATATTTGCCACAACACAGATTTGCTGCATAGACCATTTTTTCAAAAATACTCGATTCAACTGCGTAGATATGATTAGTGCTGAAGCCACAAAGGCAAAAGCCAATCCATATTCCTTTTTGCTAAGACCATACAAGTCTTGCAATACGTAGGAAGATCCTGCTAAATACGCATAAAGTCCAGCTGAGGCTGTGGAAGCGATTAGACAATAAAATATAAATGTTTGATTCGTAAATACCTGAAAATATTGGGAAACGATTGCTTTTGGTGCTAAAGAAAAGTTTTTATTTCCAGCATAACTTTCTGGGAGCATGAATATGGTTGATATTAATATCACAAATCCAATGGCGAACAAAGCGATAAATATATAATGCCAATCGAAGTAGTCCAACAAAAAAGCACCAGCAGAAGGCGCGAGAATTGGCGAAATTGCGATAACCAACATCAACAGACTGAATACGCGCGCAGCTTCTTTTCCTTGGTAATAATCTTGCACCATAGCGCGTGAAGCAACCATACCCGCACAAGATCCTAATGCTTGCGCGAAACGTAATAAAATTAGGCTATCGACATCTGGAGTGAACACACAGAGAATAGATGTGACAACGTAGATGCCTAATCCAACCATTAGCGGTTTCTTACGCCCGTATTTGTCCAACAAGGGACCATAGATTAATTGACCTATTGCGATACCTATGAAGAAAGATGTAAGTGATAATTGAACTTTCTCAATGTTTGTATTAAAATCTCCAGCAATCGTGTCAAAAGCCGGAAGATACATATCAATGGAAAATGGGCCGATAGCAGATAATAGCCCAAGGATGAGCAAAATAATTTTTCTATTTGTCTTCATAAGAATTTAAAAAGCCTCTTATTTATTTAAGAGGCTTCGTATGCTGTGTTATTTCTTGCTTTTTACAGTGGTGGCTGGTCTAAATATTAAATAAAGTCCAGCGAGTATAAATGGTATGCTCAGCAATTGCCCCATATTAATGAACATACTGTCCTCGAATGCTTCTTGATTCTCTTTGAAAAACTCAACAAAGAATCGGATACTAAACAAACATACAAGGAATATGCCAAATAACAATCCTTGCTTTGGGTTCTGGTTTTTCTTGTATATCGCCCAAAGAATGAAAAATAAGATTATATAGCCTACAGCTTCATAAAGTTGACCTGGGTGACGTGGTACAGTGTCTATCTGTGTAAATACAACTGCCCAAGGAAGACTTGCGTCAGCTGCTTTACCAATGATTTCTGAATTGAAGAAATTTCCGATACGAATAAAAGCTCCCGCAATAGGGACAACTAATACCAATCTGTCGGCTATCCATACAAAATTGGTTTTCGTTTTCTTAGCGTATAAATATAGTGCAGTCAAAATACCGATTGCTCCTCCGTGCGAAGCTAATCCTGCAAATCCTGTAAACTCCCAGCTTCCTGAACGTTTACTGAATGGTAAAAGTATTTCCAGAGGATTTTGGCTATAATAATCAAATTCATAGAATAGACAATGACCAATTCTAGCGCCTAAAATTGTACCTAAAAATATATAAATTGTTAGTTTATCTAAGTCATCCTGTGTCTTGCCTTCTTTCTTAAAAACTTGCAACATCAAGATGTAGGAAACAACAAATGCCAGCAACCAGCACATCGAATAATAACGGATTCCAAAAGATCCAATAGTGAAAATATTTTCAGCACCAGACCAGTGAATAACATTATAAATAAAATCCATAAATGATTGTTTAAAGCTGTAAATATAAAACTAAAAATCATTTAAATGTTATTGTCAAATAAGAATCTGTTTATTTTTTGGAATAGAATAATTATTTTTTATTTTGTACGAAAACAAATAGTAGACATGGCAAAGAAGAGTAGTAAAGAAGTAAAACATCAACCTGTCGTAACCAAAGAGTCGGTAAAATTCTTTGAAAAATATATAAACAATCCCTCGCCAACGGGATTTGAATGGGAAGGTCAACGCCTTTGGTTGGATTATTTGAAACCTTTTGTGGATGAAACATATATTGATAACTATGGTACTGCAGTAGGGATAATCAATCCAAAAGCAAAATATAAAGTCGTAATCGAAGCGCACGCCGATGAGATTTCGTGGTTTGTAAACTACATTACCAAAGATGGTTTAATCTATGTGATTCGTAATGGTGGTTCTGACCATCAAATCGCACCTTCTAAGCGTGTAAATATCCATACGGAAAATGGTATGGTGAAAGCTGTTTTCGGATGGCCAGCAATACATACACGTTCAGGTGAGAAAGAAGAATCACCGAATCTAAAGAATATCTTTTTGGACTGTGGTTGTACATCGAAAGAAGAGGTAGAGGCTCTAGGAATTCACGTAGGTTCTGTAGTGACGTATGAAGACGAATTCATGATCTTGAATGATCGTTATTATGTAGGTCGTGCTTTGGACAATCGCGCAGGTGGATTTATGATTGCTGAGGTCGCACGTTTATTAAAAGAGAATAAGCAGAAGTTACCTTTCGGCTTGTATATTGTGAATTCTGTACAAGAAGAAATTGGGCTTCGAGGTGCTGAAATGATTGCGGATTGGATTAAACCAAATGTCGCTATCGTAACGGATGTAACGCACGATACGCAAACACCGATGATTAACAAGATTACGCAAGGAGATTTAGCTTGTGGTAAAGGTCCTGTAGTATCTTATGCACCAGCTGTACAAATCAACTTGAATCGTCAATTGATAGACGTAGCACAAAAGAACGATATCCCATTCCAACGTCAAGCTTCGTCAAGATTTACTGGGACAGATACTGATGCATTTGCTTATTCAAATGGGGGAGTGCCTTCTGCATTGATTTCATTACCTTTGCGTTATATGCATACCACGGTAGAAATGGTGCATAAAGAAGATGTAGATAATGTGATTCGTTTGATCTACGAGACATTGTTGACAATCGAAGATGGACAAGATTTTAGAAGTTTTACGAAATAAAAAAGATTTAAAAATAGAATAGAGATGAGTGATAAAAATCAAAACAATCCAGAAAACAACGAATTAAGTATAGAATTATCAGAAGAAACAGCTGAAGGAATTTATTCTAACTTAGCGATTATTACACATTCTAATACAGAATTTGTATTAGATTTTATTCGTGTGATGCCAGGTGTTCCTAAGGCAAAAGTGAAGTCTAGAATTATCTTAACACCAGAGCACGCCGCACGTTTGTTAGGTGCTTTGCAAGATAATTTGGTGCGTTTCGAAGCGCAGTTGAAAGCTGCGGCTCAAAATCAACAAGCAGAGCCCGTGTCTAAAGATTTTCCTTATCCATTGGATTTGCATCCTAAAGGCGAAGCATAAAAAATTTAAGCCCTATCAAAAATTTTGATAGGGCTTTCTTATTAAATCAACATACTAAACTTTTAAAGCTTTACCATTGGATGGCTTGATCCTCATCTGGAATCTGTGTATTCAAAACACGTTGAAGACTTAATGTACCTTTTACAACATATTGAATGTTAATATTAGGTATCATCGTGTAGTCCGTGAAATTGTAATCAATATTATTAATTGTAATAGTTTTTCTTAATAAATAAGGATAGTTTGGCTCAATCATTTGACTAACCGTATAACTCAAATCCTTATTAACTCTAAAGTTTAACAGTGGATTATCCGCATATAATTGTACACCGCCACTATCATTGAAGCGTGCATATATTTTATAATTTTGTCTGTCTTGTCTTTCTTCATCAATAGCTCCCGCATAAAAGAAAATTGTATTTTCATCAACAACGTAACTCTTAATTTCACTCTTCACAATCGAAGTTTCATTTTCCGCTCCATCCATAAAAGTTCTCAATGCTGTACCTCCATATGTACCAGAGAAATTGTTAAATGGATTAATCCTTAACAATGCTTTTTTATAATGCTTGCGCGGATGTGGGATATAGGAAGACGAACCTTCGACAATAGTAAGTGGTAGTACCCACTTTTCAACTAAATTTATATTTTTCAACGTAAAATCAATATTTAAAAGCCCAACATCTTCACCTGATTTAATATCAAGTGTCTGATTGAAACTGAAATATTCATTTGGCAACATTCTGTAGTAGAAATCAGTTCTATTCTGAAATCTCTCATAATTAAGAATGTCCAAACTATCGCGATCGACATCAATTTTAACAGAAATATTCTGTGAGTTTGTATTAGATCCACTAACTATTACAGGCAGTTTAAAACTTGTTTTTTCGTTATCACGATAGCGCACATAAATGTCTGACACACCACTTTGCGTGCTCAGAGGTGCTTTGAATGAAATGAAATTTTCGTATTGTTCATCCTTCCATTCATCATTGCATGAAGTATTAGCAAACAATAATGCCATTACTAAATATTTTATATAATTCTTTTTCATGAGATATACTTCTAATCGTTATACGTCCAGCCTGGATTTTGAGTAAGTTTTTTGTTTCTCTTCAACTCCGAATGCTTAATTGGCCAAAACCACATCTTATCCGCAAAAGTATTTTTTAAGACCCATGTAGCTACAGGCGTATGAAATAAATCTCTATTTCCTGCATTCATCAATATATTGCAACCATATACTGGTAATGATTCTTCTTCTGCAGCATCTAACCAACGACGCAAATCGTAATAACGTTGACCTTCTGCTACTAATTCAATAAATCTTTCTCTTTTCAATTTTTTTCTTAATTCATCTTTGTTTGAATAAATTGCAGACGCGTAGTCTGGTACTCCCGCACGAATGCGTACTGGATGAATACCTTTTTGCATTTCAGAGATATCCCGAGATAAGGAATAAGTCGTACCTTTCCATGATGGAATAGTATGCGACCCGTCTAATTCGTTCAATGCTTCGGCATACATCAATAGAATATCTGCATAACGGATAGCTGGTTCTGTTTTATTAATTATGCGATCTGCGTTTCCACCCTCGTAGGTATCACTGGGATGCACATATTTTTTAATCCCAAAACCAGTCCGTAACCAATAAGCGTTTGAAGAGTTGAATCCATTTCCTCTGTTATCTTCACGATAATAAAACACTTGCTGATTGCGATTACGCTCTTGTGACTCATTTAATAGTGTCCAGAAACTGCCATTAAACGCTACCGAAGCATAGAATCGAGGTTCTCTATTTGCATATTGTAAGGAAACTCCCGCGAGTAGAGGACGATAACGTTGCGCTGAAACATCATCCGCACTGACGTAACCTGTTAAGCGGTTAGAGCCATTACCACGGCCAATTTCTTTATCCTTCCCAGGAATATCGGAACCATCATTCATAGAATAGGCGTCTACTAATTTTTGAGTAAGACCATGCGTATTCCAGCCGGTAGCAGACCTCGGTAGGGAATGCGCTACCATTGCTCTTATATCTTCAGAACCTTGATTGTTTCCTCTTGTAAATATTATTTCGGGATTACCAGATGCGACGAGTGTACCATCGAACACCTGTGCATAGGATTTCGCAGGGTCTATATTTGCCCAGCCCAAAGGCCAATTTTTAGTTGCGAAATTGCCATCATTTGGTGGAACTATAGTTGCATCATTGCCAGTCAACTGCACAGGTACAGTATACAAGTTATAAACACCAAGTTCCATTACGTCACGCGCGGCCGCAGCAGCTTTAGCCCACTTTGCTTCTTGATAATCAGCTGACAATAATCTCTTTCCGGTGTGATCTATTAGTTTTGCTGCAAAAGCAGTGTTATTACCATTAGCCATCGGACTTGCTGCATATAATAATGCTTTGGCACGTGTTGCTAATGCCGCACCAACTGTAGGACGTGCAGAAGCATCTTGTCCTCGTCCAACACCTAATTTTTCCATTTCTTTTGCTGCTTGTAGCATTTCAGTGCTGATGTATTCCGCACATTCTTCGTAAGTACTTCTAGGTGTTGCCAAATCATCATAACTGTCTGTATAATCTAGCCCATCATCCGGAAGTAAAGGAATAGGTCCATATTTGCGAAGCAGCAACCAATATAAATATGCTCGCGCAAATCTCGCTTGTCCCCGATAGTCTTCGATTTCATCTGCAGACATTTCTTTATTTACATGAATATTATGAATAAACGTGGTGGCATTTCTTATTCCGCGATACGATTGTGTCCAAGTTCCTTGCTTGTCATTTTCTGAATATTGTCCCATTTTGAACATATTGTACGATAGTTCATTTTTAGATGGATCATAATCTCTGTCCCTATCACCATAGTACATATCATCCGAAAAATTGTGCGGCGTCAAACCTTTACTTGCAACATCGGCATTGATACCTTTGAATTCTTCGAATATGTGGGCTAGCCATTCTTCAGAATAATTTTTACTTTCAAAGACTTTTTCCATCGTCATTCTATCTTTGAATAGAGCGTCAGATTCTAAATAGCCTTTTCGACAAGAACTAATACCGACTAATACGACCAGTATTGGCAAATAATATATATATTTTCGCATTGCTTTTACTTTTACAGATTAATATTAATACCGAAAGTCACAGATTTAGGTAGGGGATAATCCTCACCTCGAGGCGTCGCTAATTCTGGATCCCAAAGTTTGAAATTAGACCAAGTCATCAAATTGTGGCCAGCTAAGAACAATCTAATATTATTGGTCTTGATTCTATTTGTAAAACTCTTAGGTAAAGAAAAGCCAATATCAATATTTTTAAGCCTTAAGTATTGACCATTTCGTAACCAAAATGTAGATTCTCTAAAATTGTTTGGGAATGCTCCAAAGCTCAATCTTGGGTAGGAAGCATTAGGATCCTCTGTGGATGGATCTCCAGAAATATCTGCCGAAATCCAACGATTATCCCCCATGACACCTTTCATCACTTGACCCCATTCTCCTTCGCTAAATGCATAAACTGTTTTGCCATACGTAGAAAACGTAGATTTTCCAGCACCTTGGATATGCATATTAATGTCTATTCCTTTCCATTGGAAGGAAGAACCTAATCCGTAGATTAGATTTGGTCTTCTGGTAGCGCCAATCGCTACGATATCACCATTGTCAATAATACCATCTCCATTTACATCTTTATATTTTATATCTCCAGGTTGATATGCCCCAAAAGTCTGGGTAGGACTATTTCTGATATCGTCGTAATCCTTAAATAATCCCAATGCAATTAAACCTTTGGCTTGATCAACGCGAAAACCTTCTGAATTTTGGTAGGGATAGACATTGTTCTCTTCGTCTCTTTCTAATATTTTGTTTTTGCTGTAGGTAATATTTCCTCTAGCGGTAACATTTACTTCACCTATTTTTTGTTTATAACTAAATCTTCCTTCAAATCCTTTTGAACTCACCGCTCCAACGTTTGCCCTAGGTATACTTTCTAATCCTACAATTTCTGGAAGAAAGTTTCTAGGCATATAAATGCCAGTTCGTTCTTCATCAAATAGTTCTATGGAGCTTTCGAATTTATTGTTAAATAAGTTGATGTCGAATCCTAGATTTTGCTTCAATGAAACTTCCCATGATACATAAGGTGAAGCTACTTGAGAATACCGCAATCCTTCAAAACTTCTGGTTGAACCAAAATCTGCCCATTGATAGCCTCCAGCTCCTCCGATATCGTATAAATATGGAAAACGTTCTCTATTCATTAATTGGTCATTTCCTGTTCTACCATATGAAAATCTTACTTTAAGCAAATTCATCCATTCAGCGTTTTCTTTGAATATTTTTTCTTCCGAAATATTCCATGCAAAAGAAACAGCAGGAAAGAAACCATATTGATTGCCTCTAGCAAAGTTTTCAGAACCCGTGTATCCAAAATTGAAATCTGTGAAATAGCGGTTTCGATAATTGTATGTCACTCGACCAGCTAACGCTTCATTTTTACGTGCTAAACCATTCTTAATATCATTACTATAATTCCTATTTACAACTATCCCATTTTCTAATATACTTTCATAATTTACTGTCTCTACAAGTGCATCGCGTGTAAATCTTGCAACAGCACCGATATTGTGTCCATTGAAACCACGATCATAGTTAAACATAAAGTCTAAAAATTCTCTTCTATTGCCATATCCAGAGCCTAATTGTGTCATTTCCCTTGGATCAGATACTTTATAATAAATGATTTCTCCATTGTTGACATTACGTGCTCTATCCGCACGCCATTGCTCAGGCCATTTGATTCTTCTTATATTATTATTGTTATGTGTATCGTATCCAAAAATTCCACGACCGCGTAGTCCTTGTGTGATAAAATCTAAATTTTGTTCAGCAGTTACATTAATCTGGATATTATTCGTCCAGTTTTCATTATAGCCCGTTTGTGTAGCCATTACCCATGGATTTGTTCTATTACCCTCACCAACTGCTGGTATACGTCCATTGGAATACGTAATAGGCATACTAATAGGAGAGTATCCGAATAGCGAACCCCAAAAATCAATGTCACCAATACCAGGACTATTGCGCAAGCCTAATGATCCTGCAACTCCGACTTTTAGAATTGTCGAGCTCGTGACATTCATATCCGTATTTAGTCGGTAGTTCCATCGTTTGTAATTGGCATTGGTATTGTAATCTTTTTTCAAACTTTCATCGATTTTATACATACCACCTTCGTCGACGTAGCTTCCTGACACAAAGTAGCGTGCTGTTGAGCCACCACCACTCATATTTAAATTTGCACGGTGTGTCATAGCACCATCATTCAAAAGCTTAGCTTGCCAATCCACATTTGGATAGAGGTCAGGATCAAGACCTAATCGTAATATTTCTAATTCTTCTGGCTGATAGACTGGTTCGAAATTTCGTGTGATTCTTGCCTCATTCAAAAGGTTAGCATAGGTAAACCCATCCTCAAATTCTGGGGTAATTGTCCTCGTATTATAAATTGTTTCGTTTTTGAAATTGATGTTTATTTTACCTTCTTTCCCACGCTTTGTAGTAATTAAGATAACACCATTTGCGCCTCTTGAACCGTATATAGCAGTTACAGCAGCATCTTTCAAAACAGAGAACGATTCAATATCTTCTATATTGATGTCATTGATATTACGTTCGATATTGTCTACCAATACTAATGCGGATGAACCACCTCCAAACGTAGAAATACCACGAATCCAGAATTCAGAAATATTTCTACCCGGTTGACCAGACTGCATCATAGCCATGACACCAGCGACATTACCTGCTAAAGCATTAGAAAGACTGGATGTAGGATTTGATTTTAAATCATCTACGTTCACTGTAGTCACCGCACCGGTGAGCGTAAGTTTTGTTTGATTGCCTGTACCCGTAACTACAACTTCCTCTAATACGCTGGACTCTTTTTCTACTAATGTTATATTCAGTGTTAAATCTTCTTTGATAACTACTTCTTGAGTCTGAAATCCTACAGATCTAAAAACTAATTTTTTATAACGTTCGGCTTTAATTTTATAGACACCTTTATTATCTGTGATCGTACCAAGACCAGGAGCGTCTAATACATGGACACTTATACCGGGTAATGGATTTTTCTGTGCATCGAG
>Ga0233369_1000061_pt1 | contig 55298 bp, 47 predicted proteins | sample ElkDunMinimDraft_26_FD_191537 | JGI IMG/M metagenome (GOLD analysis project Ga0233369, IMG submission 191537) | Fecal eukaryotic communites from dung pellets of Tule Elk in California, USA - Elk Dung D16 | ecosystem: Host-associated > Mammals > Digestive system > Large intestine > Fecal | place... | reverse complement strand
CACCCCCTCGCGCTCAAACTCGTCTGCGATGCAGCCCGCGCCACTGCCGGTCTTGGCGAAGATGGCATCGTCGGCTGCACCTGATGCGGTCATGGCCCAACGCCCGCACATTGCCTTGATGGCATCAGACAGCACCGGCACCGTCCAGCCCATGCCGTCGTTGAGCCTGTCGTCGCTGCGATTCGTCGCCAGTTCGTCGATGGCCACAACGCTGCCACGCGGGTACCACCTGCCATCCGGTCCCGTGTCGCCTGGCGATTCCGCCAGCACGTAGGTGACGGAAGGCGCGGCGCTGCCGAAGTCATGCGCCAGCCAGCGCGGCCAGTGCGCGGGCAGGTATGGCCACGGGTCGGTCGCTACCCGCGCCTCGTCCAGCACATCGGCGAAGTACGCGCCGCGCGCCACCGTCCAGTCGCCGTCAACCCATGCGCGCAGCAACTCCGGGTCGTCCGCGCACGCCGCGCCTAGCTGGTCGCGGTACTGCCCCACGTCAAGGAACGGGTTGGCGACGAAAGTGCTGGGCGCATAGACACAGGTGGGAGAAAAGGGGTCGGGTTCATTTTCGTCACCGTGGGCGGTGTGCTCGCGCAGGAATGCGAGCGCTACGCTGCTGGCGACCCGCAGCCAGGCGGCGCATCATGCACGCATGAGCATCCTCGACACGCTGAAGTGGCTGGCGCGGGACCTGTCGAAGGTGCAGGACGTGATCGTGCCCGAGCATGGCCAGCGCATGGCCAAGCGCTATACGTCCACGCCCGACCGCCTGGCCTGGGTGGAAGTGCTGCCCGAGTACGAATTCATCCTGGAGGCGGTGCAGGCTGGCTGCCCTGCCCTGTTCGTGACCGGCAAGGCGGGCACGGGCAAGTCCACGCTGATCCATTGGCTGCGCAGCCAGCTCGATTCGTGCGCGGTGGTGGCGCCCACCGCCGTGGCCGCGGCCGCCATCCAGGGCGACACCATCCATTCGTTCTTCGGCCTGCCGCCACGCCTGATCGATCCGGAGGAGAAGCACCCGGTCAGCGCCAAGGTGCGGCTGGTGCTGGAGAACGTGAAGTGCCTGATCGTGGACGAGGTATCGATGGTGCTGCCGAACATGGTGGACACCATGAGCAACATCCTGCGTAGCGCCCGCGGCAGCGAACTGCCGTTCGGCGGGGTGCCGGTGATCTTCGTCGGCGACTTGCTGCAGTTGCCGCCGGTGGTGGGCACGCCCGAGGAGGTGGTGTATTTCTCGCACCGCTACCAGACGCGCTATTTCTTCTCGGCCGACATCTTCCGCGAGCAGCCGATCGTGCCGGTGGTGCTGGCCAAGGTGCGGCGCCAGGCGGACGAGGCGTTCATCGAGGCCCTCAACCGGATCCGCCTGAACGACGATTGCCGCGAGGCGGTCGCCCTGTTCAACCGCACCTGCTTCCGCGACCGCGCCGCCGATGCGCCGGTCGGCACCTACCTGGTGCCCACCAACCAGAGCGCGCGCAGCATCAACATGCGCGAGCTGGACGAGCTGGCCGGCGACGTGCACCTGTACGAGGCGCGCGTGGGCGGCACCGTGGCGGCCAACAAGTGGAAGCTGCCGGTGCCAGACCGGCTGGAACTCAAGCTAGGCGCCAAGGTGATCTTCCTCAAGAACCGCAAGCCCGACTGGATCAACGGCGACCTGGCGACCGTGGTCGGGCTGGAAGACGACCACATCCGCGTGCGCAAGGACGAGACCCAGAACGTGCTGCTGGTCGGTCGCGAGACCTGGCACAAGTACAAGTATTCCTACGACTACCAGACGCGCCGGGTGGAGGCCGAGGTGGTGGGCAGCTTCGAGCAGTTCCCGCTGGCGCTGGGCTGGGCGATGACCATCCACAAGTCGCAGGGCCTCAGCCTCGACGCGCTCACCCTCAATCTCGGCGACGGTGGCGCATTCGCCGAGGGCCAGACGTACGTGGCGCTGTCGCGCGCGCGGACGCTGGAGGGGATCACGCTCGCCCGGCCGATCTCGATGCGGGACGTGCGCGTCGATCCGGTGGTGGTGGCCTTCTACCGCGAGCTGGGCATCGACCGCTGACGGACGCGTTGCAACTGCGCATCCGCCACATCACGTGCCGTCTCCGTCCCCGCCCCCGTATTCCGGCCCCGGCGGCTCGCCCAGATGCGCGGATGCGCCTTCGCCTCGTGCCATGCGCGGCGGTGCCGCCTCCGCGCGGTCCCACGCCGATCCATCAGGCAGGTCGAAGATCCAGAACGCGACGTCCGGATGCACCACCGCGTAGAGCTGGCGCTCGACCTCGCGCGAGAGGTCGTCCCAGACGTCGGTGTCGTAGAGGTGCAGGCACCGGTCGCTGATGTGGATGGACGGCCCGTGGCCGCGATACACAGCCACGGGTGGCGCCAGTCCCAGGGGAACGACGACGAAGGTGCCATCCTTGCATTCGAACAGCGAGAACATGGCTGCTGCACCGCACTGCGGCCTCCGGAGCACGACGCATCCTTGTGCCTACACCGAGTGCAGCGCCACAGTACACCTATTCACGGACGAGTCATGTCAGCTACCTGAACGCACGGATCGGCATGCCCTCCGGCTGCGATCACGCCGCGTCGACAGTACAGAAGCTAGTCACAGGCACGCGCATCGGCCGGTGCGCATCACCCCGCATGGAGGCCTGCCATGAGACTGCCCTGGTCCGTCGCCGTTTGCGTCGCACTGTTCCTGGCCGGCTGCGACGAGCCGCTGGTCGAAGAGGCGGACCGCGAAACCGCGGCGGCCAATGCACGGATCCAGCCGCGCCAGATCGTCGTGGGCACCCGCCCCCGCACCGGACCCGGGGTCGAAGGACAGGCCGCGGGTCCGCTCGCGTCCCGGCCGGTCGCGCCCGCGCCTGCCGCGGCCACGGCGGCGGTCGAACGGGTCACCGGCGGCAACGGTCCGCGCCACCGCATCATCGAGCCGGATCCGCCGTTCCGGAGCACGCCGGTGGCGAGCTTCAACGAGCCCTGGGCGATGACCTTACTGCCCGATGGCCGGCTGCTGGTGACCGAGAAGGCCGGCGCCTTGCGGCTCGTGAACCCGGCCAGCGGCCAGAAGGGCACGGTCAGCGGGGTGCCGGCCGTCGCCTACGGGGGCCAGGGCGGCCTCGGCGACGTGGTGCTGCATCCCCAGTACGCCAGCAACCGGTATGTCTACCTGAGCCATATCGAGCGCAGCGGCGCGCTTTATGGCGCCGTGGTGGTTCGCGCACGCCTGGGCCTCGATGCCGGCGGCGGCGGCCACCTGCAGGAGGTCCAGCGCATCTGGGAGCAGTTGCCCAAGGTCAGCGGCCAAGGCCATTTCAGCCACCGCCTGGCCTTCGATGCGGCCGGCAAGTTGTGGATCACCTCGGGCGATCGGCAGAAGTTCGATCCGGCGCAGGACATGTCCACCAACCTGGGCAAGATCATCCGCCTCAACGACGATGGCAGCCTCCCTGCCGACAATCCCTTCGCCGGCCAGGGCGGGGTCGCGGCGCAGGTGTGGTCGCTGGGACATCGCAACCCCCTGGGCATCGCCTTCGACGCCCAGGGCCGGCTCTGGGCGCACGAGATGGGGCCCTTGGGCGGCGACGAACTCAACCTGGTCCTGCGCGGACGCAACTACGGCTGGCCGCTGGTCTCCAACGGCGACCACTACGGCGGCACGCCTATCCCCCGCCACGCCACGCGTCCCGACCTGGAAGCGCCGAAGGCCTGGTGGACGCCGGTGATCGCGCCGGCGGGCCTGGTCATCTATTCGGGCGCCCTGTTTCCGACCTTCCGCGGCGACGCCTTCATCGGAGGGCTGGCGTCGCAGGCGCTGGTGCGCGTGCGCTTCAACGGCACCGCCGCGGCCGAGTACCGCCGCTATCCGATGGGGCGGCGCATCCGCGAAGTCGAACAGGGGCCGGACGGGGCGATCTGGGTGCTCGAAGATGGCGGCAACGCGCGCCTGCTGAAGCTGACGCCGGCGGGATGAGGGGCTGGCCCGCACCCGCGGCCGCGAGGCGTGTCGATCCACGGGCCCGGGGATCGTCGTGATGGACATTCCCGCCCGCGCTCGCCCATGACACCTATCCTCTACGCACATCCCTTTTCCTCGTACTCGCAGAAGGTCGTGGTCGCGCTGTACGAGAACGACACGGCCTTCGAGTACCGCCACCTGGACCAGGGGGCGCACATGGACGAACTCGCCGCACGCTGGCCGATGAAGCGCTTTCCCCTGCTCGTGGATGGCGAGCGCGCGGTGATCGAGGCCAGCACCATCATCGAATACCTGCAGCTGCACTACCCCGGCCCGCGACCGATGATCCCGGAAGACCCCGAGGCGGCCGTGGAGGTGCGGATGCTGGACCGGTTCTTCGACAACTACGTGTCCACGCCGCAGCAGAAGTTCGTGTTCGATGTGTTGCGGCCGGACGGTGCGCGCGACCCGCACGGCGTCGCCGAGGCCGCGCGCATGCTCGACACCGCCTATGCCTGGCTGGACGCACGCATGGCGACGCGCACCTGGGCGGCAGGCGAAACCTTCAGCCTGGCCGACTGCGGTGCGGCGCCGTTCCTGTTCTATGCGCACTGGACCCACCCCATCCCGCCGACGTGCGGGAATCTGCTGGCGTACCGCACGCGCCTGCTGGCGCGACCTTCATTTGCGCGGGCCGTGGAGGAAGCGCGGCCGTACCGGCATCTGTTTCCGCTGCGGCACGACGACGATTGAGACCAGGGCGGGAGCCGGAGAGTGACGTCCCGGCGCGGCTGCTCGCGCCGCTCGCCGTCGCCGCTTCGTGCCAGCAGACGCGCCGCACGCGTTGCGGCATCCGTTCGCACGGCCTGCGCCGCGCGCGCGGCAGGTCCGTCAGCGGCAGATGCGGGCGCGTCCGCGGTCGAAATGGAAGTGGTCGGCGTGCGCAGCGTTGTAGTCGGGCCCGAGCACGGCGTCGAACCAGTCGCAGGCGCCGTCGCGCAACTCGCGCAGGAAGGCCGCTTCGGGCGACGGGGCCGCCGCTCCATTGCCCCGGGCCGCGGCCTCGCCTGCCGCGTCGCCCGCGGCGGGCCTCGCCCAGTCCGATACCACGCGGATGCGGCGCCCGTCCTCGAGCACGAAGCCGGCGATGTCGAAGGCGTCCGCCGTGGCGTGCTGGCTGCGGCGACCGCCCTCGCGGCCGTACAGATTGCGGCAGGCGTAGGAACCGAAGTGCTCGATCCGCTCGACCCGGCTGCCCAGGTGACGCTGCGCGGCCTGCTGCAGCTGGTGGCGCTCCCACATGGCCAACGACAGCGCTGCGCGGCAGGTCAGTGCGAACGGTTCGCCGACGGCGACGCTGGTGCGCGAGATCCGGAACGCATTGTCGAAGCCGCAGCCCGGGCCCGTGCCGCGGTCCTCCAGCGGGCTCGCGCGCAGCCGCGCCTGTTCGAGCAGCGTGCGGCAGGCACCGCGGTCGGCGGTGGCGCGGTCGAACTTCAGGCGCGTGAGCAACCCGGGAGGCTCGTCGATGCGCAGCGGCGCCCAGGGGTTCCAGGCGTCTGGCACGCGCAACGCGCCGGACCACAGTGCCCAGGCGACCAGGACGATCAGCAGCAGGAACAGCAGGCCGCCCAGCGGACGGCGTCGGGGCGTCGAATCCATGGGCGCTCATCTTCGACGCCCGTCGTGCCAGTGCACGTGATGGCGACGCGTTGCGCCTGAATATCGCCTGCACGCTAGGGGGCATTTCACCGGGGTTTGCCGCCGGTCCGCGCAGCATCTGCGCATCTGTCCACGCCGGAGGTTCCCATGAAGAAGATCCATGGCATCGTGTTCGCCACCCTTGCGCTGGGGGCCGCCTCGCTCGCCCATGCGCAGAGCTACGGACCGCAGGACGAGGGCCGTCGCTTCAGCGACGGCAGCCGCGTGGTCTGCGACAAGGTGGAGACGCGTCGTGCGCAGAACGACCCGAACCGGATCGCCGGCACCGCCACTGGCGCCGTGATCGGCGGCGTCCTCGGTCGCCAGGTGGGCGGCGGTACCGGGCGCGACCTGGCGACCGTGGGCGGTGCCATTGCCGGCGGCGCGGTCGGCCGCAAGGTACAGGGCGATCGCCAGGAAAGCCGCGGCGACCGCGTCGTCGAAGAGCGCTGCCAGCGCGTTTACCCGTAACGGTCCGGTTCCGGCGACACGAGCCGCGTTGCCCGGAGGCGGCGCGTCCCGGCGCGGGTGCCGTTCGCAGCGACAGGCGCCGGCCGCGGACAAGCAAGTACGTCCGCCGCCGGGCCTGATCCGCGTCAGGCCGCCCTGCGCTTCCACGCCGCCAGGATCGCCGCCTCCTGTTCGCGGCTGGGTCCCGCCTCCAGCTTCGCCTGCCGCTCCGGCGGCAGCGATCCGAACCAGGCCAGCAGGTCGGCGACGGTCGTGGCCAGCGGCCTGAACGTCAGGCCCGCCGCGATGGCCCGCGTGTTGTCGACCGCACCATAGCCGCCGTACTGCGCGTGATCGCGCGATACCCAGATCGGAAACGCGGCCTCCTGCGATTCGATGAACTGCGAGGGCACGTGGGTGAAACTCGCGCGGCCGCCGGTGACGGCGTGGCAGCCATGCACCATGGCATCGGTGCTGAGCGTGTAATCGGGCCCGCAGGCATTGAATGTGCCGGTGGTGCCATTCTCCGCCAGGCGGATCATCCATTCGGCCAGGTCGCGCCCGTCGATGACCTGGACCGGGTCCTGCCCGTCGCCTGGCACCAGCACCTCACCGCCCTGGGCGATGCGGTGGGGCCAGTAGGTGAAGCGGTCGGTCTCGTCGCGCGGGCCGACGATGTATCCGGGACGCACGATGGTCACGCGCGGGCCGAACTGCCTGCGGGCCTCGGCCTCGCTCAGGGCCTTGAGCGGCCCGTACAGGTTGGCGATGTCGGCCATCATCGTCTCGCGCGTCTCCGCCATCGCATCGCGCCCACGGTACGGCGCGAGCGGCGCATCCTCGGTGAGGCCCGGCTGGGCGCCGTCGGCATAGACGGAGATGGTGGAGACGAACAGGTACTGGCCTACGCGATCCTTGAGCATCCGGCCGGCGTCGCGCACCCAGAACGGCAGCGCGGTGGGATTGTCGATGCACACGTCCCATTCGCGTCCTTCCAGCGCCGCGAGGTCGCCGGTGTTGCGATCGCCATGCAGTTGCTCGACCTCACCGCCCCACTCGGGTACCGGGCGCTTGCCGCGGTTGAACAGCGTCACCCGGTGGCCGCGCGCCAGCGCGTACTGGACCTGGAACGGACCGGTGAAGCCGGTGCCGCCCAGGATCAGGATGCGCAGGGGCCTGGCCGCACGCGCGACGCGCGCCGGGGCGGATGCCGCCGACAGGGTCGGCAGCGCCGTCGAGGCGGCCGCGAGCGCGCCCAGCTTGAACAGGTTGCGACGTGTGGTGCCCATTGCGCATCTCCCCGGTAGAGTCCCGACGTTCTACCACCGCCGCCGCGGTCGCGACCCATGACGAAAGTCGGGGGACGCCAGGGCCGCCAGACCGGGCAAAGCCCGCGCCCGGCGCACGAAGCTCAAAGCTCAAAGCGCCGCGGTCACCACGATCTCCACCTTCCAGTCCGCCTGCGCCAGCCGGGCTTCGACCGTGGCGCGCGAAGGCGCGCTGCCCGGCACCACCCAGGCGTCCCAGGCGCGGTTCATGCCGTCGAAATCCGCGATGTCGGCCAGGTAGATCTGCGCGCGCAGGATCCGCGTCTTGTCGCTACCGGCCTGCGCCAGCAACGCGTCGATCGCCTGCAGCACCTCGCGGGTCTGGGTTTCGATGTCCGCGTGGCCGGACTCGGGAACCTGGCCGGCGAGATACACCACGCCGTTGTGGATGCTGGCTTCGGACATGCGCGGGCCCGCGTCGATGCGCTGGATCATGATCGGTTCCTTGGACAGGGAGGCGGCACGATAGGCCAGTGCCGGGCCCGCGTGAAGCCCGGCGCCGGACCCCGCCACCCTCGGACCAGGGCGCAGGGCGGCGCGCCGCACGGCACCGGGAAACGGAATTTGCACACGGTCGATGCGTGCCGCCCACGCCGCGGGCGCGAAGATCGGCGCTCCCCAGGACCGGAGAACTACGAGATGGCTTCACATCGTGATCCACGCGACAGGGAACCGCGGCGCGAGCGCGGCGGCTCCCTGTTCGGCGATACGCGGGGCGATACGCGGCAGGCGCGCAGCCGCGACGATGACGACTACACCCGCCAGCTGGCCGACCGCTACGGCCACGGCCAGGGGGGCTATGACCGCGCCGCCTACCGCCAGGGCGGCTATGGCGAGGTCGGGCCGGACAGCGGCGGGCTCGGGCGCGATGCCCCGCGCGGCGTCCGCGGCAAGCGCGAGGCCGACCACAGCGACCGCGACTTCTCGCCCCGCCGCTCGTTCCGCGAAAGCGAATACAGCCCCGACTGGGCCGGCGACGACCATTTTTCGACGGGCGTGTTCGGTGGAGGCGCCGACCAGGACTTCAGGTCCGGCGGCCAGTACCAGGGCGAAAGCGGCCGCGGCGCGAGGCAGGCCCATGGCGGTGATCTGGGCGGAGGCGGATACCTCGGCCAGGGCAGTGGCGGCATGCCCCGTCCCGGCGGACGCAGCGGCGGCGCGTTCGGCGACAACCCGCGCGGCTGGTATGGACCCGAGGGCGGCAACCGGGGCCGCGACGACGAGGATCGCAGCCGCGACTCCGCGCGGGCGGCGGGCGCCGGTTTCCGCGGCCGCGGCCCGAAGAACTACACGCGGTCGGACCAGCGCATCACCGAGGATCTGTGCGAACGGCTTACCGAGGACGACGACATCGACGCAGGCGGGATCGAGGTGCAGGTCGAGCAGGGCGTGGTCACCCTCTCCGGCACGGTCAGCGACCGGTGGATGAAGCACCGCGCCGAGGACGTGGCAGAACGTTGCGCCGGTGTGCGCGACGTGGAGAACCGCATCCGCGTCTCGCGGGAAGACCGCAAGCAATCGGGCGGGGGCCCGGGCGTGTTCTGAGGTGCGGGCCGGCGCATCGCCCGCGCCAACGAAGAAGGGGCAGGCTCTCGCCTGCCCCTTCTGTTTGCGTCACCAGATGCGGACGCGGTCTTCAGGCGCGATCCACAGCGGATCGCCCTGCTTCACACCGAACGCCTCGTACCAGGCATCGATGTTGCGCAGCGGTGCGAACGCGCGGATATGCCCCGGCGAATGCGTGCCGTTGACCAGTTGCTGGCGCAGCGCATCGTCGCGCCACAGCGTACGCCACACCTGCGCCCAGCCCAGGAACAGGCGCTGCTCGCCGGTGAAACCGTCGATGACCGGTGCCGGCTTGCCGTCCAGCGAACGGCGATAGGCTTCCAGCGCGATGGTCAGGCCACCGAGGTCGCCGATGTTCTCGCCCATCGCCACGCGGCCGTTGATGTGCATGCCCGGCAGCTGCGGGAACTCGTAAGCCTCGTACTGGGCGCCGAGCTTGGCGGCCTGGGCCTCGAACTTCGCCGCGTCCTCGGCCGTCCACCAGTCGCGCAGCACGCCGGCGCCGTCGGACTTGCGGCCCTGGTCGTCGAAGCCGTGGATGATCTCGTGGCCGATGACGCCGCCGATGGCACCGTAGTTCACCGCCGGGTCGGCGTCCGGGTCGAAGAACGGCGGCTGCAGGATGCCCGCCGGGAACACGATCTCGTTCTTGACCGAGTTGTAGTAGGCGTTCACGGTCTGCGGGGTCATGCCCCACTCGGCCTTGTCCACCTGCTTGCCGATGCGCGCGCGGCGGTAGTCCCACTCGAAGGTGCGGGCGCGCAGCGCGTTGCCGAACACGTCGTCGGGCCGGACTTCCAGCGCGCTGTAGTCGCGCCACTGGTCCGGATGCCCGATCTTGAGCCCGAAGCCGGCGAGCTTGGCGTGGGCCTCGGCCTTGGTCTCGGGCGACATCCATTCCAGGGCGTCCAGACGCGCGCCCATCGCCACCTTCACGTTGGCGACCAGGTCGTCCATCTTGGCCTTGGCATCGGGCGGGAAATACAGCGCGACATAGTCGCGGCCGATCGCCTCGCCCATCACGCCCTCGACGAAGGACACGCCACGCTTCCAGCGCTCGCGCGGCTCCGGCTGGCCGGACATGAACTTCTCGCGGAACTGGTAGTGGGCGTTGACGTAGCGCGCCGGCAGCAGCGGCGCCATCGAATCGACCAGGTCGGCGGCCTGCCAGGCCTTGAGCGTGTCGAGGTCGGTCTCGGCGAAGATCTTCGCCATGGCCGGGATCGCGCTGTCCTGGCGCACCACCGCCTGGCTGGCATGGTCGACGCCGGACGCCGCGAAGAAGGTCGCCCACGGGAAGCCCGGGGCCTTGGCGGCGAACTCGCCCAGCGGCAGCGGGTTGTAGGTCTTGTCGCGGTCGCGGCTCTGCGCTCGGGTCCAGTGCGCCTCGGCGATGCGGGTCTCGAAGGCCAGCACCTTCTCCGCGCTGCCCTGCGGATCGTTCCAGCCGGCCAGGGTCAGCAGCTCGGTGAGATAGGCCAGGTAGCGCTCGCGCTGCGGTGCGAAGTTCTCGCGCAGGTACATCTCGCGGTCACCCAGGCCCAGCCCCGACTGCGACAGGTACAGGGTGTAGCGGTCCGGATCGCGCTGGTCGTCGGAGACCATCAACCGGTACAGGCCGCCACCGAAGCCGCGCGAGACGCTGGCGCGCACCAGCGCGTCCTTGTCGGCCGCATCGCGCAGCTCGGCCAGCAGCGGCTGCAGCGGCGCATCACCGCGCGCTTCGATCGCCGCCTCGTCGAGGAAGTCCTGGTACAGCGTGGCGATCTTGGCCGCATCGCCGCCGGTGGCAGGGTCGCCCTTGGGATAGCTGTCGAGCAGGCTGCGCACGCGCGCCTCGGACAGGTCGCGCAGCACGCGGAAGTTGCCGTAGCTCGACTGGTCGGACGGGATCTGCGTGGCCTTGGCCCACTGGCCGCTGGCATGGGCGAAGAAGTCGGTGCCTGCCGGCACGCTGCGGTCCATGCCCGCGGTGTCGAAGCCCCAGCTGCCGTAGCGCGGCGCCTGGATGGTGCCGGCGCCGGCGCCGCCGCCGGCCTCGACCGGGACCAGCGCCTGCAGCGTGCAGGACTCGTCCAGGCAGCCGCGACCCTCATGCGCGGACAGCGGTGCCGACAGGGCCAGCGCCAGCAATGTGGCTGCGGACAGGATGTTTCTCTTCAAGATCGATCTCCAATACATTGATTCACAAGTAAAGGCGGTCTTGAAGCTCGCCGCCCCTCTGTTCAGGTTAGCGGCTGCCCGCGGCAGTGGCACGGGCCAAACGGCATGGTCGGGCCGGCGCAACCCGCAGATCCCTGCAGGTCGGGTGCCCCGGGCGTGGCATCCGCAGGCCGCGCTCGTTCGCGGCGCTGCACGAACGACCGCAACCGCTGCGGCCAGTGCGGACCAGGACGATCGCGGCGCCGCGATCGCCCGATGCCGCGTGACGATGCCGAACTCAGCCGGCCTGGCCCTCGCCCGCCCGGCCGCTCTGCTTCTCGTCCTCGGTGGCCTCGCGCACATCCACCACGCGCACGTCGAAGTGCAGGGTCTGGCCGGCCAGCGGATGGTTGCCGTCGATCCGCACCTGGTCCTCGCCGACTTCCACCACCGTCACCAGCAGCGGCCCGCGCTCGCTGGCTGCCTCGAACTGCATGCCCGGCTCGATCGTGTCCACGCCCTGGAACGCCTGTCGCGGCAGCAGTTGCACCATCGCTTCGTTGCGCACGCCATAGGCCTCCTCGGGACGCACGTCGACCTGCAGGGCATCGCCGGCGCGCTTGCCCGCCAGCGCCTTTTCCAGGCCCGGGATGAGGTTGCCGGCGCCATGGAAGTAGCGCAGCGGGTGCGACTCGCGGGACTGGTCGATGATCCGGCCTTCATCGTCGGTCAGGGTGTAATGGATGCTGGCAACGCGCGCAGCCGCAATCTCCATGGAGGTGCTCCTTGGGTCTGGATGTTTGAGGGGGGAGTCGATCCAGCAAGGCAACCGGTATGACCACGGTGCAGGCGGATCGGGCATCACCTTAGCGACGCCGGCGCCCGGAGGCAAACCGCCCCTTCAGAATCCGGCGCCTGCGTGCTCGCCCCGGCCACGGGCCTTCACGCGGCGACGCCTATCCTGCCCCATCCCGCGGAGTGTTGGGCAATGCCGGAGAGCCCGCAAATCCAGCAACAGCGCATCCGCGGCCGCCGCTTCGCGCTGCGCATCCACGGCATGCGCATGCTGGGCACGGCCTTGTGCGCGCTCCCCATCGCCTCGCTGCTGGCCGAGCGGAGCGCGCCACTGTGGATCTGGGTGGCGCTGGGCCTCAACGTCATCGTCTGGCCGCGGCTGGCCTACGTGGCCAGCGACCGCGCGGCCGATCCGGTCGCGGTGCAGCTTCGTTGCCTGGTGGTGGACTCGGCGGCCACCGGCTTCTGGGTCGCGGTGATGGGCTTGTGCGTCGCGCCGACGGCGCTGATGGTCAGCATCGCCACCGCGGACAAGATCGCGGCCGGCGGCTGGCCCTTGCTCAGGCGCTCCACCGCCGCGCTGCTGGGGACATTCCTCGTCACCTGGGCCCTGCTCGGCTTTCCGTTGCAGCCGACCGCCTCGATGCGCACGTTGCTGCTCACCATCCCCTTCCTGTTCGTCTATCTCATGGCGCTGAGCATGGTGATGCACAGCCAGGCGGCGCGCATCTCCGAACAGAAGCGCGAACTGGAGCGCTTGAGCCGCACCGACCCCGTGGTGCAGATCGCCAACCGCAGGCATTTCGAGGAACTCGCCGCAGTGGAGCTGTCGCGCTTCCACCGTTCCGGGCGCCATGCCGCCTTGCTCCTGATCGACGTGGACCGGTTCAAGGCGATCAACGATCGCCACGGCCATGCCATCGGCGACATGGTGCTCAAGCGCGTCGCCACGCTGCTTCGCAACCATGCGCGCGATACGGACGTGCCTGCGCGCTACGGCGGCGACGAGTTCGCGATGGTGCTGGCGGACACCGACACCGCGCGGGGGCTGCGGGTGGCCGAGCGCATCCGGATGGAGGTCGAGCAGCAGGTCTATGATGCCGCGCCGCAACTGCGCAGCACGCTCAGCATCGGCGTCGCCGAGGCCAACGCCCTGGACCACGACCTGGATGCCTGGCTGCGCTCGGCCGATGCCGCCCTGTACCGCGCCAAGGCGGCTGGCCGCAACCGCGTGTCCGCCTGATCGGGGCTGCGCCGCTCAGCGGGCGCCCGGCATGGGATCGAACTCGACCAGCACGGGGAAGTGGTCCGACACCGGCCGGCCCTCCACGGGTTGGTCCAGGGTGCGTGCGGAGCGGACGCGCAGCCCGCGCGACAGCACCCAGTCGATACGGTCGCCGGGCGTGCCGCTGAAACCATGGAAGGTGCCCGAGGGGCCATCGCGGCGCGGCGTGCGCTCCCAGGCATCGTCCAGCACGGCGGTCAGCCGACGGTGGACCGCGCTGCCGGGCGCATCGTTGAAATCGCCCAGCACGAGCACCGGAGGTCCGGCCGCTGGGCCGAGCCGTTCGAGGATGAGCGCCGCCGCCCGCAGGCGCGCATCGCCGTCCTGCGGCCTGTACGGCAGATGCGTGTTGGACAGATGGAACCGCAGGCCGTCGGCGCGGCGTTCGAACAGCCCCCAGCTCACCATGCGCGGATATGGATGCCCCCAGGAGATGCTGCCGGGCACCTGCGGCGTCTCCGACAGCCAGTAGTGGCCCGAGTCGAGCAGGCGCAGCGTGTCGCGGCGGTAGAACACGCCCATGTGCTCGTCCTGGCTGCCGCCGCGACGACCGACACCGAACCAGGCGTAGCCCGGCAGCCGTGCCGCCAGGTCGTCACCCTGGGCCAGCATCAGCTCCTGCGTGGCGAGCACGTCGGGCGCGGCATCGCGGATGAGCGCGGCCATCGCATCGCGCCGGAACTGCCACCGGTGGGGCCCGTCCGACAGCAGCGGCAGCCGCACATTCAGCGTCATCACACGCAGCGGCGGCGCCGCCGGCTGCACGGAGCGGCAGGCGGCCAGCAGCGCGAACAGGCAGGCAAGCATCGCCGCGGCCAGGACCGGCCGCCATGGGCGCGCCCGCCTGCGTACAGGCAGCCCCGACCCCGCCCGCCCACGCGATCGCGGCGCGCCGGTGCTGTCGAACGGCGTGGCGGACATCCTGCCCGGCACCGCCACCTGCGGCGACGGCGCCGGCAGGCCGATCCGTGGCAGCCAGCCACGCATATCCGAGCACGGCGCCGACGCACGCCGCTGGCCCACGGCGGCAACCCGCCACGCGTCCGCACGCAGGACACGGGGTTCGGAACCGGTCGGGGCCAAGGTCATCGACGCTCCGGATTCGCAGCCGCGGGCATCGTAGCGGGTACGCATCGCCCGCGCGAACAGACGGCCGGCCCGCTAGAGCGTCTGGGTCACGTCGGCACCGCGCGCGGACAGGAACGCCGCCGCGCGCGAGCGCTGTTCGCTGCTCAAGGCATGCACCACCACCGTGGTGCGGCCATGCTCCATGGCCTCGTGGGTGGCGTTGATGTAGCGGTCATGGTCGGGCCGCAGCGAGACCAGGCCACCGAGCAGCAGGCCACCGGTGGCGCCGAAGAACAGCAGCGCCAGGATGGCGGCCACGGGCGACTGCACGATGAAGGGCACACCGCCCCAGTACAGCAGCGCGAAGGCGATGAGGCCGAGGATCGCGCCCCAGATGCCCAGCCACAGGTGCGCGCGCACGATCGTGCGCCAGATGCCGCCACCCTCCGGTTCGAGCTTGATGTCCACATCGGCCGAATCGGGACTGATGAGCTTGACCTGCGGCGCGGCGACATCGAGTTCCCTGCACAGCGCGATGGCTGCATCACGCGCCGCACGCCGGCTGTCGAACACCGCCGCGAGCTTGCTGTTGGAGACTTCTCCTGTGACCGGGACCTCGGACATGGCGCGCGCATTCCTCGACTGCCTGGCGCCGGATGCTTGCAGAGCCGATGTCGCTCCACCGTGACGCGTCGACCATCACGAGCAGCGCGGGACGTTGCCGTTTGCCTTGCGTTCGGTTCGATGGCGGACGCGGCGCGGCGGCGACCTGCGTCGTGGCGGCGACCGGCGCGGCGCCGGTCGCATCGACGGCGGCCTGCCGCCGGCGACGGGTGGAGTCGTCAGGACCGCGTCGTGCACGCGGCAATCGCGAAGCACGACGCGGCCGGGCCTGTTACGGGCGGGGTGCCCGGTACGCGGCCGGATACGCGCCCGGCAGCGCATCGCCGGTCCAGCCCAGCACCTCGCGCGCCTCTTCCGCAAGCGGCGCGGCCTGGACCGCGTCCGGGCGCTGGGCCAGTTCGAAGTGGCGCAGTTCGGCGCTGCGGAACAGCGTGCCCTGCCATGGCACCAGCGCGACGCCGCCCGCCTCCATTCCCGTGCCGCGCTGGAACGCGGCGAGGTCGTCGTAGCGCGCCAGGCAGTCCTTGCCGCGCACGGGGCTCCAGGTGACCAGCGGCTCGGAGCTGGGACCGCGCACATACACGTTGCCGTCCACCCGCGTGGTCATGGGTCGGGTCAAGGTGCCGCACAGCGTGGCCGGCTGGTCGAAATGCAGCAGGGGCCGGGCGAAACCGTCGCCGCCGGCGAGCAGGTTGCCCTCGAACGCATGGCCCTCGCGTTCGTCGACGTCCGGCCCGGTCTGCGGATGCCAGCCGAAATGATCATCCCTGGCGCTGCGCCCGTCGCGATCGAACATCGCCGGGGAGTTGACGAAGGTGTTGTGGTAGACGCGGGCGCCGGAGCTGTTGAGGATGCGGATGCCCTGTTCGTTGTCGACGAACACGTTGCCGGCCACGATCACGCCCTTGGAGATCTCGAAGAAGAAGCCGATCTGCGTGCCTTCGACATAGTTGTTGGCGAACACGCCGTCCACGTTGCCGACGTCGTACCAGACCCCGTTCGAATGGGGATGCTCGATCACCAGGTTGTCGCGCACGGTCACCCGGTAGGACTGGTTGAAGATCTTGACCGCCGCCGGGTAGTAGCCTGTGAGCTGCTCGATGTTGTTGCGGCGGATGATGTTGCGCTCCAGCAGCACGTCCGAGGAGCCGATCACGTAGATGCCCTCGGTGCCGGTATCGCTGACCAGCGAATTGCGGATGGTCAGGCCGTCGCCGCGGAAGTAGCCGGCCACGCGCGAGGTGTGGCTGATGGTGACGTGCTCGAGCGTGGTGCCGACCACCTCCTTGCCGTGGTCGGCCGGGTCGGAGACGCCGACCGGATCGTCGGTGGGCTCCTCGTTGGGTCCGGTGGAGGGCTTCTTGCCCTCGATATCGATGGCGCGGAAGGCGTACTGGGTGAAGGTGATGCCGCGGATGGTCGGGCCCTTCCCGTCGGATTCCTTGCCATGCACCGCGCGCGAGGGCCGGTGCAGGGCGATGTCGTGCGCGGTGATCTCGATCTCGTGCGCGGCCGGATCCACGCCGATGTAGACGTAGCCGCGCTCGTAGTCGACGTAGTAGCCGTCATCGCCCAGGCCGCCGGCCCAGCCCTGCGAGAGCAGCGGCCTGCCGTCGACGAACACCATGTCGTTGTTGAAGCGGTGCAACGGCGTGCGCATGCCCTCGCGTTCGACCCGCCACCAGGCCAGCGGCTGCGCGGGGAACAGGCGGTCCCACCGCGTGCGCCAGACGCCGTCGCGCAGCGCCTCCCACTCGGTCGCCACCCGCGTGCCCTTCAGCACGGGGCGCTCGTCCAGGTAGGGCTGCAGGGTGACGCCCTGGTTGAGCTGCAGGCCGCCGGTGCGGTAGGTGCCGCCACGCAGCACGATGGTGTCGCCGGTGACCACGCGGGCGATGGCCGCCTCGATCGTGGTGGGCCGGTCGGGGGAGTTGCCGGGCGCGTCGGCGATGCCGTCGGGGGCGACGTACAGGACCGTGCCCGCCTGCGGCACCGCATAGGACTGCGGCAGCGGCCCGTAGGGCCCACCGGACGGCTGGGCCATGGCGGCAAGAGGCAGGGCCGCGAGCAGGGCGAGGACTGTGGACAGTACAGGGGACAGGCGAAGCGACCGCGCCTTCGGCACGGTGTTGTTGATCGGCATGTGGTTCCTCCCAGAGACAGCCGGACGACTGGAACACGCAGCCCCAGCGGGCCGTCATGTTAGCGCTACCAGAAGGTAGCACCCGAGGCGGGGCCTGGCGACCCCGCCTGTCTCAGTCCCGGGTTGTCGAGGGCTTCGCGTCCTGCCGCGGCTGGGCACCCTGGCGCAGGCCGCCCTGCGTGTCGGCATTGCGCGCGGGATCGTCGGCGTCCCGCGCCGGCGACGGATGGTGCGCGCTGCCGGTGGGATCTGCCACCTGGTAGATACGGCCCTTCTGCCAGGCATCGGCACCCGGGTCGACGGCCGGGGCCGGGATATCCGAGCGGTCCGCGCGCTTGCTCGCGCTGTCGATGCCCAGGCGCTGGTCGCGCGCAGCGACCATGGCCGGATCGGCCTGGCCATCGGCGGTGAATCCCATCATCAGCTGCGGGACGCCGTAAGGCAGTTGCTTGTCCTGGTCGGTGTGCCAGGTATGCCAGGTCTTGCCGTAGGTGCCGACGAGCTTCTCCATCAGTTCGTGCTCCGCGGCCTCCGGGAGCCCGGGCGCGACCAGGGTGCCGGACTTCACCTCGTGCACATGGCTGTGCCAGAGCGCCTTCTCATCCTCGGGCAGCGTGGCGAACAGCGGGCCGCTGACGATGTATTCCACGCCCATGATCTTGGCATCGCGCACGTTGCCGTCGTAGATCACGCACTGGATCAGGTCCTCGTTGAGCACGGCGCAGTAGTGATGGGCTTCCATCTGCGCGTCCATGCGTCCGTTGTAGAAGTGGAAGCCATCGAGGTAGGCGTTGAGCGCTTCGATCGGTGGCTTGTCCTGCAGGGCGGCCGCACCGGCGTCGAGGGCGCGGGTCACCGGCGTTTCCTCGCGGCCCGGGGCGTCCACGCCCGATTCGGTATCGCCGCCGCCACAGGCGGCAAGGGCCGTGGTCAGCGCGACGGCGAGGGCAAGACTGCGTGGCATGGTGGTGTCTCCATGGTGTGGGATGGACTCAGCTTCGCGCCCAGCGCGCCAGGTTCTGCTGCACGCGCCCGATGCCTTCCCAGGGGTCCTTGCGCCGCCGCCTGAGACGGGCGGGCACGTCCTCGATGGTGAAGGCATTGGCCGATGGCAGCTTCGCCAGTTCGCGCCACGCCAGCGGCATTGCGACCGGCGCGCCAGGCCGCCCGCGCAGCGAGTACGAGGCCACCGCCGTCGCGCCGCGGCCATTGCGCAGGTAGTCGACGAAGATGCGCTTGCTGCGCTTGCTCTTGGTGGCGGTCGCCAGGAACCGGTCGGGTTCGGACTGCGCCAGCGTCTCGGCGAAGCCGCGGGCGAAGCGCTTGGTCAGGTCCCAGTCGCAACCGGGATTGAGCGGCACGACCACGTGCAGGCCCTTGCCGCCCGACGCGCGCAGGAAGGACTCGAGTTCCAGCTGGCCCAGCAGCCTGCGGATGTCGGCTGCCGCCTTCTTCACCTCGTCGAAGGGCACGCCCTCCCCCGGGTCGAGGTCGAACACCACGCGATCGGCGACATCCGGCTCGCTGGCGTGCGCACCCCAGGGATGGAACTCGATGGCGTTGAACTGCACCAGCTCGAGCAGGCCCGCCTCGTCCTCGACCACCAGGTAGTCGGCGTTGCGGCCGCTCTCCTCCTTCAGGCGCGCCGTGGAGACGCGCGCCAGGCCGGCGGTGAGATGCTTCTGGAAGAAGCAGGCCTGGCCGATGCCGCCGGGGCAGCGGATGATCGACAGCGGCCGCCCGACGACCTCGGGCAGCAGGTGGTCCATCACCGCGGTGTAATAGTTCCAGACCGCCTGCTTGGTCGTGCCCGACTCCGGAAACAGTACCTTGTCCGGGCTCGAGAGCGTCGGCAGCCCGGCATCGCCCTGCGCAGCGCGCCGGCCGCGGCCCGCCTGCCCCGGCGCCGTCTTCGCTGCGGTCTTCGTCGTTGTCTTCGTCGCCTTCGTCGTTGTCTTCGTCGCCTTCGTCGCGGTCTTCGTCGCTGTCTTCGCCGCCTTCTTCCCGGCGGCTTTCCGGGATGCCGCGCCTGCGCCCGCAGTGGTGGCTGCCCCTGCCTGCGAGCCCCTGCCCTGCCCGTTGCCGCCACGCCTGGCGGGCTTGTGCGTTGCCGTGGAAGCCTGTGCCATGTCCGGTACCCGGGTTGTGGTGTTGCCGCGGTCGCTGTCGGCGAGATCGGCGATGTCCTTGTCCCACCGCACCGCCTTGAGCGATGGCTGGCGCAGCAGGTCCTGACGTCCGATCCCGCGGTAGTTCACTTCGACGACGAAACGCGGAGCGAACCAGGTCGCCCCGCGCAGGTCGGTATCGGTGGTGCCGACGAACGCGGTCGGCTCGCTGGCGCCGCCGCGCAGCTTGCCTGCGACTTGCTTCATGAGCGCATCGTTGAACCCGCTGCCGACCCGGCCCGCGTAGCGCCAGCCATGCTCCGGATCGGGCCGGGCCAGCAGCAGCGAGCCGAAGCCCTTGCGGCTGCCCTTGGGCGCGGTGTAACCGACCACCGCGAACTCGTCGCCGGTCAGCCGCTTGGTCTTGCGCCAGTCGTCGCTGCGGCCGCCGTGGTAGGCGCGGTCGCCGCGCTTGGAGATGATGCCTTCGAAATCCTGCTCGCCGGCCAGCCGGTAGGCGGCCTCGCCGTCGCCCACGATGTGCGAGCTGTAGGCCAGTTGCGCAGGCGCACCCCGCAGCAGCTCTTCCAGCAGCGCCTTGCGCTCGATCAGCGGCGCGGCCGAGACATCGACGCCGTCCAGGTGCAGCAGGTCGAACAGCGCCAGCGCCAGCTTGCCCTGGCGTTCGCCCGACAGCGTGGACTGCAGCAGGTTGAAGTCCTCGCGGGTGCCGCTGCCGGCGAGCAGTTCGCCGTCGAGCGCGGCCGAACGCAGGCCCAGCGATTGGACCGCGTCGCGGATGTCGGGAATCCTGTCGGTCCATTCCAGCGCGTTGCGCGACCACAGCCGCACCTGGCCATCCTCGATGGTGGCGGCGATGCGGTAGCCGTCCCACTTGAGTTCATGCAGCCATTGCTCGCCCCTGGGCGGCGCTTCGCCGAGCTTGGCCAGCTGCGGCTCGAACGGCCCCGACGGCGCCGCGGCCTTCCTGGCGCCGGTGAGCTTGAGCGCCTTGCGCGACCAGTCCCTGCGCCGGGCCTTGGGCACCGGCACCGCGGCCAGCTTCCTGCGCTCGGACTTGCCTGCGCCGGCGCGCTTGACGTCGGCCGCGGGCGCCTTCGCCACGTCGGCCAGCAGGTCGTCTGCCTCCAGCGTGCCGGCGTAATCGTCGCGATCCTTGAACAGCAGCCACTGCGGCTGCCGTGCCGGCTTTCCCGATCTCACCAGATGCCAGCCGCCCTTGAGCTTGCGGCCGAACAGTTCGAAACGCAGGTGGCCCTTGCGCAGTTGCGCCTGCGGATCGCCTTCGGTGGTCCACACACCATGGTCGAAGCGCGCGACGTGGCCGCCGCCATACTCCTCGCGCGGGATCTCGCCCTCGAACGTGGCGTAATCCAGCGGGTGGTCCTCCACCTCCACCGCCATGCGCTTCACCGCGGGGTCGTAGCTGGGCCCCTTGGGCACGGCCCAACTGCGCAGGGCATCGCCCACCTGCAGGCGGAAGTCGTAATGGCGGCGGCTGGCATGGTGCAGCTGCACCACGAAAATGGGCCTCGTCCCGCGCGGCGCCGGCTTGCCCGGCTCGGGTTCACGCGTGCGGTCGAAGCGCCGCTTGCGCCGGTAGTCTTCCAGGGTCACGACAGGTCCGCACGATGGCTGCGGGCGCCGGTCCGCGCGTGGCGTCCGACCGGGCAGGTACGACGCACCCGCAGGGAAAGATGGCTTGGCATGAGGCCATTACCTAACCGAGGCAGCGTCGCGCGCGCGTGATCGCAGCGCATCACGCACGCTTCCGCGTCGCGCCCTTGCGCGGGGCCGCGGCGCGGACTTCGACCCAGGTCGGCGCATGGTCGCTGGCCTTGTCCTGCAGACGCACCCAGCGATCGACGCCCGCGCCGACCAGGCGCTTGGCCAGGACCGGATTGAGCAGCAGGTGGTCGATGCGCAGGCCACGGTCGCGCTCGGCGTGCTGCCGGAAATAGTCCCAGAACGTGTAGATGCGCTCATCGCCATGCACCTCGCGCAGCGCGTCGGTCCAGCCCTGCTCGAGCAGGCGCGCGTACTCGGCGCGCACCTCCGGCTGCAGCAGCGCATCCTTGCGCCAGCCCTTGGGATCGTAGATGTCCTGGTCGGTGGGAATGACGTTGAAGTCCCCGATCAGCGCCACCGGATGCGGCAGGGCCACGAGGGAGGCCGCGTGCCGGATCAGCCGGCCCATCCAGGCGAGCTTGTAATCGAACTTCGGACCCGGCTGGGGGTTGCCGTTGGGCAGGTACAGCCCGGCGACCACCACGCCGTGGATCGCAGCCTCGAGGTAGCGGCTCTGGCGGTCGCCGCGGCCGCCGGGCAGGCCGCGGCGGCTCTCGACCGGCACTGTGTTCCTGCCCAGCAGGGCCACGCCGTTCCAGGACCGCTCGCCCTGCCAGATCGCGCCATACCCCGCACGCTCCAGCTGCGCGGCCGGAAACGCCTCGTCAACGGCCTTGAGTTCCTGCAGGGCGACGATGTCGGGCTGTTCGCGTTCCAGCCAGGCCAGCAGGTGCGGCAGGCGGGTCACGACGCCATTGACGTTGAATGTCGCGAGCTTGAGGGTCTTCGCGCGCGCCAAGTCCGCTCCTCCGCGGCTCCGGCGCCCGGCCGGCATCGGGCCCGAGCCCGCGCGGCCGGGCGCCAGCCCTTATTTGCGCGCGGTCACGCCAGGCGTCTCGTCGCGCACGAGGAACTGCTGGGTGACCTCGGCCAGGTTGTCCTGCAGCCACTGCGCCATCGCCTCTTCCTGGGACAGGATCTGCTCGCACACGCGCTGGGTCTCGATGTCGCCGACGGCCTGCGCGGCGGCGATGAGGCTGCGGTAGGACGCGATCTCCATGTGTTCGAACACATAGCTGGCCATCGACCCTTTCACGATCTCGTCGGAGGCCATCATGCCGCCGACGGCCTGGCCCATCGCCATGACCTTGCCCATGGTGTCCTTCACCGCCGAGGGCGAGCTGCCCAGGCGCTGGATGCAGCCCTCCAGCAACTGCTGCTGGCCCAGGGTTTCCTGGATGTGCTGGTCGATGCGGGCCTTGAGCTTGGGATAGTTCTCGATGCGGGCGGATTGCGCCTTGAGCATCTGTTCTGCCTGCTGCTCCATCGCGTGCGCGTCGCGCAGCCAGTCCAGCAGGTGGTCGCGGGCTTCGGTCATCATGGTTCTCCGTTCGGCGGGGTCCCAAGATCCTCGCCGCGCACGCGTGAAAGCTGCGTCGGAACGTCCCTAGTGCCGAACGTGGTCCCCCGCCAGCCAGGCAGCTTCCTGCGCGCAGCGCGCCTGCGCAACGCGCGCGGGCTCGAGCGCAGGCACCACCAGCGTGGTGTATTCCCTGTACTGCGCGTCGGGCAGGTCGCACAGGCGCACGCGCTCCAGGCGCGGGCATTCGATGGCCACGCGCGAGGCTTCGTAGAGGATCACTTCATGGTCCGCCGGATACCAGCGCTGCAGCCGGTCGACCAGCGCCTGCAGTCCCTCGCGCTCGGCATGGAAGCGCGAGCAGCTCAGGTCCCCGGCGAGCGCCACCTGCCACAGCAGCACGATGCCGGCCGTGTCCGGAATGCGTTCATGGACCATGAACTGGGTGGCCTCGATCGACTGCACGCCGTGGCGGCCCGGATCGATGCCCAGGTCCGCGTACAGGCAGGCCTCGGCCGAGATCCCCGGCTCCATGCGCGCGTGGTAGCCCTCCGCGCGCGCCTTGCGCACCACCGCGTGCGGCACGTCGGCGAATACGCCCGGGTGCCCGTAGAACACCGCGCACACGCGCTTGCCTTCGCGCACCTGGGCCATGATCGCCGCGTCCATTTCGCGGTAGGTGTCGCGGCGGTCCTTGCCGTCGGCGTAGTGGACGCCCAGGTGGATCGCATCGGGACGGAAGTCGCGGATCATCCCCAGGGAGAAGGGATCGACCAGGCACATCACGACATCGGCCTCGCGGATCTCCGACAGGCAGCGCTCGCTGACGTGCCGGCCGAAGTCGATGCCGCTGCCCACCACCACCAGGCCGCCGTCCGCACGCGGCATGCCATCGGCCTCGCTGCGGGCATGCACGACGCGGTCGCGGCCCTCGTGCTTGGCGCGGTAGAGGGCCTGGTCGGCTTCGTGCACCAGCTGTTCCAGGGAGACGACATGGCCACCGGCCTGGCAGACGCCGGAGCTGATGCTGAAGCGCACGGTCTGCCCGAACACGTGGATCGGCTCCACCCGCGAGCGCAGCCGCTGGAGCAATGCATCGGCCCGCGCCGCGTCGCCTTCCAGCAGGATCATGAATTCGTCGCCGCCGCTGCGTCCGGCGATGGCGTCCGCGGCCACTTCCTCCCGGATCCAGCGCCCAAGCGCACGCAAGGCCTCGTCGCCGGCGGCGTGGCCATGGCGGTCGTTGACGTTCTTGAACCGGTCGATGTCGAGGACCACCGCCGTGAACGGCTGGCCGGCCTCGCGCGCGCGCGCGAAGGCCTGCTCGCCCAGCCGGCGCGCCTGGTGGTAGTTGTACAGCCCGGTCAGGCTGTCGTGCTCGGAACGCCAGCGATAGCTGCGCCGTTCGCGCACGGTGTGGCGCAGCAGCAGCCCTAACAGCAGCAGGATGATCACCAGGCCGCCCATGCCGGCGCCCAGCAGCCACTGCCGCCGCTGGGTGGCCGTGACCTGCAGCGCGGCAAGTTCTTTTTCCGCCTCCAGCAGCGCGATCTGCTGCTCCTTGAGGCGGGTGTCGAACTCCACCTGCAGGTAGGTCAGCCTGCGCTCGCGCGCGTCGCGGTCGGCGATGGCGGCGGCTTCTGCGCCGGCGCGGAAATGGGCCAGCGCGGCGCCCAGGTGGCCGCGCTTCTCGGCCAGCCTGGCGCGCAGCTGTTCGGTCTCGGCGATGGCCAGCTGCGCCTGCTGCGCACGGTAATAGGCCAGCGTCCCGTCCAGCAGCGCGTCGGCCTGGTCGAGGTCCATGTCCAGCTCGATCAGGCTCTCGGCCACCACCAGCCGCGCGCTCCAGACGCCGGCGGTGAATCCGGCTGCCTCGAATTCTTCCAGCGCCTGCCGCGCCCAGTCGAGCGCCTCGCGATGGCGGCCCTGGCGCGCGGCCATCTTGCCCACGCCATACTTGCCGTTGGCACTGAACACGGGGTCTCCCGCGCGCGTGCAGGCCTCGATCTGGCGCCGGCGCCAGGCCTCGGCCTCGGCGAAATTGCCCGAGTGGTCCTCGGCCAGCGCCACATCGCTCAGGGCGCGGCACAGCGCCTTGGCATCGCCGAGGGGCTGCACCGCCTCGAGCGCACGCATCGCCAGGTCACGCGCCTTGCCGGTCTCGCCCACCAGGGTATGCAGGTAGCTGGCGCCGCCCAGCAGTCCGGCCGATTCCTGCGGCGCCTGCGGCAGGTAGGCGAGCCCTTCGCTGAGCCAGGCGAAGGCCTTCGACCACTTCTCCAGGTTGGCGGCGACGCTGATGGCGGTGTTGTAGACCCGCAGCCGCAGGTCCAGCGGCAGGTCCTGCTTGAGCAGGTCGTCCAGGCCTTCCAGGGCCCCGGGCTGGTCCCCGGCAAGGGCGCGGTTGCGCAGCCGGACGAAGTCCAGCCGCTGCCGCTGCGCAGGGGCGAGCGTCGCACCCTGCGCAGCCAGCCGCTGCATCGCCCGCTCCGACTCCCGCCAGTGGGCGGTCACCGCGAGGTGTTCGATCTGGCTGACCTGCGCCTCGAGGGGATCGGTCTGGGCGGTCGCCGGCTGCCATGCCAGCGCCAGTACCAGCAGGACGCTGGCGGTCAGACGACCCATGGCGGATGGCACCGCGCGCGGTGCTACTCGTAGGCCTTGATGGTGTGGTTGGTCGCGAACTTGCCGTCCGCCAACCCGGTCAGGCGCTGGACCGCCGCATAGTCGCGCTCGGCCATGGCCTTGTGTTCCTCGGGCGTCAGACCGGCCCGCTGCAGCACCGCCTCCGGATCCCGCGCGTACTCCTCGGCCAGCGCGGCATCGCTGCCGAGCCTTCTCATCAGTCCAAGCAGTTTCGACATGTCCAGTCCCCGATTACTCGACGTCCCCAAAGGCGCCATGACGAACATGCCGGCATGCCACCGTGTCCCGGCTGGTGCCGGAGCCTCGGGCAACGCACGGTGGCGCTGCCGTAGGGGGCGACATTAGCACAGGGCCCGGCCTCCGAGACGGCCCTGCGCCAGGCCAGGACGATGCACTTGACGGGGCGGCTAAAGCCGGCCTTGCGGGGCGCGGAGGGCGCGCCCCGGCCCCGACTCAGCCCTCGGGAGCGGCGTAGGTTCCGACCAGCCGCGCGCGGCCCAGCACGTGTCCGCGCATGGCGTCCAGGAGCGTGTCCCGGTCCGCACCGGGATCGACATCCAGCACCGTGTCGAGCGCGAAGATCTGGAAGTGGTAGTGGTGCACGCCCGTGCCGGCCGGCGGCCGCGGGCCGAAGTACCCCGTGGACCCGCGGCTGTTGCGCCCCTGCCGCAGGTCTTCGGGATCGGTCAGGCGCGGCTGCGTGTGCAGGCCTTCGGGCAAGGCGGTGAGCGAACCGGGGATATTCCAGGCCAGCCAGTGCACGAACGGCCTGGGCTGGTCCGCGTCGGGATCCTCCATGATCAGCGCATACGATTTCGCGCCCTCCACGGCCTGCCAGGACAGCGGCGGGGAGACGCCTTCGCCATAGTCGCTGTAGCGCGGGGGAATGGGCTGGTCGTTCGCGAATGCACTGGACTGCAGGGCGAGGCGGTCGTCGCGCGAGGCCCGCGTCTCGGGCCGCTCCAGCGCAAGGGGCACGCCGTGGCCCTTGGCGGCCTGCCGCTGCATCGCGCCGGCCGGTGCCGCCGCAACAGGCGCGGCCGCAGCCGCGCCACCGGCCTGGTATGCGATGCGATAGATCGCGCCGTTGCTGTCGTCGCTCACCAGCAGCGCGCCATCGGGCAACACGGCCAGGCCCACGGGCCGCGCGATATGCGCCCGCCCCCCGCCGACCAGGAACCCGCTCGCGAACGGCTCGATCGCCGCCGGGCGCCCCTCCTCGAAACGCACGCGGGCCACTTCATATCCGACTGCCGGCTTGCGGTTCCACGACCCGCGCATGGCCACGAACGCATCGCCGTTGTAGTCGGCGGGCATGCCGGTGCCGGGGTGGAAGACCATCTGCATCGGCGCGGCGTGCGCGGTGTAGCCCAGCACCATCGGCTCGCTGGTCTTGCGCCACTGTTCGTGGCTGATGCCGCCCGGCGGCGTGGTCTGCGGGTGCAGGTCGCCCTGGCCGAAGACATGCGGCCATCCGTACTTCTTTCCCATCTCGATGCGGTTGAGCTCTTCCGGGTGCTGGTCGTCGCCGAGGCTGTCGATGTTGTGGTCCATGCCCCAGAGCTCGCCGGTCTGTGGGTGCCAGCCGAAGCCGATCGTGTTGCGCAGGCCGCTGGCGAAGATGCTGCGCGTCGAACCGTCCGGCTCCATCCGCAGCAGCGCCGCATGTTCGGGGTTGGTTTCGTTGCAGGCATTGCAGGTCGAGCCGACGCTCACGTAGAGCTTGCCGTCCGGACCGAAGGCCAGCGTGCGGTTGGGGTGCTGGCCGCCGTCGGGCAGGTCGTCGACCAGCAGTTCGGGTTCTCCGAGCCGGCCGTCCGCCGCGATCGGAGCGCGCAGGATTTCCTTGACGGTGGCGACATAGAGCTGTCCATCCTGTATCGCCAGGCCGTGCACCCCAGGCCGATGCAGTACCGCCACCGGCGCGCCATCGGCGCGTCCGTCGCCATCGCCGTCGCGCAGCAGCAGCACGTCGCCCTGCTCACGACGCGAGACGTACACATGCCCGTCCGGGTGCACGGCAAGGATGCGCGGGTTCTTCAGACCGGTGGCAAACGGTGCGATGACGAAGCCCTCGGGCAATGTCACCCGCGCCAGTCTCCCGGGTGTCGCTTCGACCGGAGCCGGCTGGAACACGGTGTGACGGACGGAGGTGTCGGTGCCGTCGTTCTGCTGTGCCGCGGCAGGCGCGGACGCCAGGAGGGCCGCGAGCGCTGCGGCAAGCGTTGAGCGATGGAAGTGCATCGGTCGGCTCCAGGGGGGCGGGCGGGCAGGCTAGCCGGCGCGCTGTCGCGATTTCGCGAAAGAAAATCGAAGGCGCACGCCCACGCGTGCGATCGGAGCACGGCGCGACGCATCGCGCATGCGGCACGCCTGCCCGGAGCGGATCGACGCGCGGTCGCGCCTGCCGCGTGATCGCTGCCAGGAGCCGCGTAGCGCGGATGTCCACCGCACGTGCACGCTACGACGTCTAGCCTGCGGCGTGGCGCGGATTTCGCAGCCCGGCCCCTTGCCCGGGCCGGCGCCAGGCGTCGATGTCGCCTGCCCGCGCCCACTTCCCCGACCGAACCCAAGGAGCCATGCGTGGCCGTCATTGTCGAGCAGCGCCATCCCGATGCCATCCACCCCGTCCATGCGGTCCTGCTTGCTGGCGCATTGCCGCTGTTCGCGGGGGCGCTGCTGGCCGATATCGCCTACGCACGCACTTACGAGATCCAGTGGGCCAACTTCTCGTCATGGCTGATCGTGGGCGGGCTGCTGCTGGCCGCGATCGCGCTGGCGTTCGCGATTGCCGGACTGCTGGGGCACCGGGCGACACGCGACCGGATCGTCGATGTCGCCGTGCTTGCCGCGGCGTGGGGCGTGCAGTTGTTCAACGCGCTCGTGCATGCGCGCGATGCCTGGGCCGCCATGCCCGATGGACTGGTGCTGTCGGCGATCGGCAGCCTGCTGATGGCCGCGGCCGTCTGGCTCGGCTACCGGAACCGCGGCACGGGAGCCCGGCCATGATCCGCGCGCGGTGGGCCCTGCCCCTGCTGGCCCTGGCGCTGCTGGGCTGCAACCGCGCGCCCGGCCCCGTCGAGCGCCAGTATGGCGCCGAGCCCGAACTGCCGCAGCCGCACAGGGGGCTGCTGCCGAACATGACCATCGCAGAACCCGTGGCATGGGGCGAGCGTCGGCCGGTCGCGCCGGAAGGCTTCAGCGTACGCGCCATCGCCACCGGCCTGGGCATTCCGCGCCAGACGCTGCTGCTGCCCAATGGCGACATCCTCGTCGCCGAGGGACGGGGCGGCAACGCACCCAGCCTCAAGCCCAAGGACGTGATCGCCGGGCTGGTCAAGTCGCGCGGCACGACCTCCGTGCCTGGCGGCAACAGACTGAGCCTGCTGCGCGATGCGGACGGCGATGGCGACTACGAGTTGCAGACCGTGTTCGCCGACGGCCTCGATGCGCCCTATGGGCTGGCCCTGGTTGGAAACCACCTGTACGTGGCGAACCAGGACGCGGTGGTGCGTTTCGACTACCAGCCGGGCCAGACGCAGGCCGACGGCGCGCCGGAGACGCACGCCAGGCTGCCGTCGCAGCTCAACCATCACTGGACCAAGGCGATGACCGCCAGCGCCGACGGGCGCCTGCTCTATGTCGGCATTGGCTCCAACAGCAATATCACCGAGCGCGGCATGACCGCCGAGGCCGACCGCGCGGTGGTCTGGGAGATCGACGCCGCCAGCGGCATGCATCGCACCTATGCGACCGGCCTGCGCAATCCCACCGCGCTGGCGATCCAGCCGGGCAGCGGACAGCTGTGGGCCGTGGTCAACGAACGCGACGAGATCGGCCCGGACCTGGTTCCCGACTACCTCACCTCGGTGCGCGAAGGCGGTTTCTATGGCTGGCCATACAGCTACTGGGGCGGCAACGTGGACGAGCGTGTGCGGCCGCAGGATCCGGACAAGGTCGCTGCGGCGATCGCCCCCGACTACGCGCTGGGCTCGCATGTGGCCGCGCTCGGGCTGGATTTCTCGGTGCCGGCGATGGGACCGGAGTTCGCCGACGGCGTATTCGTGGGCATGCACGGCAGCTGGAACCGCGCCGAGCCGGCCGGCTACAAGGTCGTGTTCGTGCCCTTCGCGGACGGCGCACCCGCCGGCGACCCGGTGGATTTCCTGACCGGCTTCCTGGACCGCGACGGCAAGGTCGCGCGCGGCCGCCCGGTGGGCGTCACCGTCGATCCGCGCGGCGCGCTGATCGTGGCGGACGACCTGTCCAACACGATCTGGCGCGTCAGCCGCGACGACGTCCCGCCCGCGGTGGCGCCGGTGGCCCCGGCCATCGATACGCCGCAGCAGGGGACAGGGGAAGCGACGCCGCCGCTGGCCGCCGGCTGAGCCAGGGCCGCGCCGCCCGCCAGCGCGGGCTGCCTTCGTCGGGCCTGCCGGCCTGTCACACGGCATCGAAAGCCCGCGTCCGCGGGCAACGTGGCGCCTTCCGGCTTCGCCGACGGGCGCCGCGGCTCAGCCGTTCTGGACCCAGGACAACGCCGCGTCGCGCTGCTCGGGCTTGAAGACGCGATAGCTCACCATCGGCAGCAGCGCGCTCTCCACGCGCGTGCCGGTGCGCAGCCAGGCCTGGTCGGCAACCACCGCCACGCGACCGAACTTCGCAAGCTGGCCGAGCAACGGCATCGCGCGCGCGACATGCCCGCCCAGGCCCGACAGCGCGATGCCGTCGATCGCGCGCGTTTCCACGAAGACATGCACCTGGCCGTGGCGCGCCATCTTCGCTTCCAGCCGGTCCATGACCGCCTCCAGATCGGTGCCGGCCACCTTGTCGCTGACCACCAGGGCGATCACGTCGTCCGCGGTCGGAATGAACTCGTGCATCGGCGGTCCTGTGCAGTGGGCCACGCGGGCCGGAACCGCGATGATTGCCGCTTGGCCGTATGCACCGGGTCAATCGCCGGTCGGGCGGGCAGCGGCTCGACACTGCCCGCCGGAGCGGTCAGCCCTGGAACACCGGATCGAGCAGGCGGAAGGTGCCGGCGTCGGCATCCATCTCCACCCTGCCGCCAACCGGCACGATGAACTGCTGGCGGATGTGGCCGATCATCGCGCCGCGATAGGCGGGAATGCCCAGCGGCCGGACATAGTCGTCGAAGATCTCGTCCAGGGTCAGCGAGCCGTAGCCATCGCCGGGATCGCAGTCGGTGCACTCGCCGAACACCAGGCCCGCCAGGCCGTCGAGCGCGCCCATCAGGCGCAGCGTGCTGAACATCCGGTCGATCCGGTACGGCGCTTCCGACACGTCTTCGAGGAACAGGATCTTTCCCCTGAAATCGGGCAGGTAGGGCGAGCCGGCCAGGGCGGTGAGGACGGTGAGGTTGCCGCCCACCAGTTCGCCGCGCGCCGTGCCGCCGGTGATCGTCGCGGTCCGGTTGCGACGCGGGACCAGTTCGTCGCCCGCCTCCACCGGATTGCGGTATTCCATGAGTTCGCGGCGGAAGAACAGGCGCTCGAACTGGTCCGCGTTGAAGCGGTTCCAGCTGCCGGTGGCGTTGGGGCCATGGAAGGTGACCAGGCCGGTGCGCGCATGGATCGCGCTGTGCAGTGCGGTGATGTCCGAATAGCCGAGCAGGACCTTGGGGTTGGCGCGGATCGCCTCGTAGTCGAGCAGCGGCAGCAGCCGCGCCGCGCCGGAGCCGCCGCGGACGCAGACGACGGCCTTGACCTGGTCGTCGGCGAAGGCCGCGTTGAGATCGGCCGCGCGCGCCTCGTCCGGACCGGCCAGGTGTCCGCGCCGCGCGCCGTAATGCGCGGCGGTCTTCACCCGGAAGCCCAGCGCTTCCATCACTTCCTGCGAAAGCTGCAGGTCGAAGCGGTCGGCGGTGGCCGCCGAAGGGCTCACCAGCGCGACGGTGTCGCCCCTGGCCAGCGGGGCCGGCAGCAGGCGCGCAGGCCGCCTTGCGCCTGCGATCGCGCCGCCCGCAGGCAGCGAGAGCATGAGCGCCGTGAGTGCCGCGCCACCGAGGAACTGTCGCCTCTGCATACCACCTGCCCTGCTTCCTGGAGTCCTGGACAGGGTAATGGGGACGCGCAGGCCGGGGAAGCGCCGGCGCCCGGGGTCGCTGCCCGGCCGAGCGCCCGCCGGGATCGGCGCACCTGCGCGCGGCTGCCGCTGCGGCGCCATCGCCCGCCACGCCAGGCAGCGACCCCGCGACGCATGCGCAGCGTGTTCCGGTTACACCGGCGCCTGGTAGCCCGGATAGGGGTCGAGCGGCCCCAGCGGTACCACTCCGGTCGGATTGAGGTTGCGATGGCTTTCGTAGTAGTGGCGCTTGATGTGATCCGGGTAGAGCGTTCCGGCGACCTCCGGCAGCGCCAGCATGCGTTCGAGGAACGCGGTCAATGCCGGATAGTCGACGATGCGGCGCAGGTTGCACTTGAAGTGCCCGTGATAGACCGCGTCGAAGCGCACGAGCGTGGTGAACAGGCGGATGTCGGCCTCGGTCATGCGCCCGCCCACCAGCCACTCGCTGTCCGCCAGCCGGGTTTCCAGCCAGTCCAGCGCATCGAACAGCGGGCGCACCGCCTTCTCGCGTGGTGGCGAAGCCGGCACGGTACACGCCGTTGTTGACTTGCGGATACACCCGCTCGTTGATCCGGTCGATCCGCGCGCGCAGCGGCTCCGGATAGTAGTCGCCGGGCCGCGCGCCGAGACGGTCGTAGGCGGTGTTGAACATGCGGATGATGTCGGAGGATTCGTTGCTCACGATCGTATCCGTCGCCTGGTCCCACAGCAGCGGCACGGTCACCCGCCCGGTCATGTCCGGCCTGGCGCGCGCGTAGAGCTGGTACAGGTAGTCGGCGCCCATGACCGGGTCGGGGATGACGCCGGGACCCTCCTCGAAGGTCCAGCCATGCTCGAGCATGCGCCAGTGCACCACCGAGACGGGCCCCAGGTCCTCCAGGCCCTTCAGTGCGCGGACGATCAGGCTGCGATGGGCCCAGGGACAGGCATAGCTGACATAGAGGCGGTAGCGCCCGGCCTCGGCGCGATGGCCGCACTGGCCATCGGGACCGGGCGCCCCGTCGACGGTGAGCCACTCGCGAAACCCGGCCTGCTCGCGCCTGAACTCGCCGTCGCGGGTCTCGTACCCACTGTCGTACCTACGGCCGTCGATGAGCAGTCCCGTGCTGGTGTTCCCTGGAGGCCCGCACGCAGGGTAGCGGGCGCCGCCCGGGCGGGGCGTCGTGCCCGATACGGCCGTGTACCCGGGGCGTCGCCGGCAAGCGCCCGCGGGCGCAGCCGGCCCCGCTAGCCTCTCGTTCCCGGGGATGGCGTGGCCAGCATCCGTTCAGCCCGGGCTGCAACGCTGCGTGCCGGACCGCGACTGCGCCCGTCCAAAATGCGACACTGCACGTTCTTTCAAACGTGGAGTATCCGTGGCCAAGCCCAACTATTCATTCGAGAAGCGCCAGCGCGAACTGGCCAAAAAGAAGAAGCAGGACGAGAAGGACGCAAAGAAGCGCGCCGAGCGAGAGGCCAAGGCCGCCCCCGGTCAGGGCACGCCCCAGGACTAGCCGCGCGGGCCCCTGCCCCCAGGCCAGGGCCCCGGCAACCTTCTTGCCCATCCGCCGTCCGCTCCGGCCATCGCGGCCGGGCGGCCCCGGCGCCGCCGTCAGGCGCTCGAGCGGAGACGGGCCTGGATCACCACTGGTCTTCCAGCATGCGCGGCCGGCACGCCTGCCAGGCCCCCGCCAGTTGCGCCAGCACGCACAGCACGAAGAATGCGAACGACCACGTCCAGCCCCCCGAGGCGGCGTGCAGCAGCCCGAACAGCAGCGGACCGGCGCAACTCAGCGCATAACCCAGGCTCTGGGTGAAGCCCGACAAGGCCGCGGAGCCCGCAGCCGTGCGCGTTCGCAGGTTTATCAGCGTGAGCGACAGCGGGAACGTCGTGCCGCCCAGCCCGAGCAGCACCACCCACAGCAGCGGCCAGCGCATCGGCGCCAGCCACAGCCCGGCGAACGCCACGAGGTTGGCCAGTGCGCAGGCCAGCACGAGCACGAACGGGTTGCGCACCCGCACCGCCCAGCCGGGCACGAACAGCGAACCGAGCAGGCCCAGCGCGGCGAACAGCGCCGTCATCGTGCCGCCGAAGGCCTGGCTTGCGCCGGCATCGGCCAACAGTTTCGGCAACCAGGTGAACATCGCATAGGTGACCAGCGAGGTCATCCCGAACATCAGGCTCATGCCCCACGCCAGCGGCGCGCGCCACACTCGGCCCGCGACCGGCAGCGGCGCCAGCATGGCCGCGTCCGCCTGGAACGGGCCGGCGTCGCCGGACGGTCGCGCCGCGTGCCTGCCCTGCCACAGGATCGCCAGCCATGATGCGACCGCGGCCGTCGCCAGCAGCGACCAGACGCCCAGCGACACGCGCCAGCCCGCGGCCTGTGCCAGCGGCACTGCGGCCAGCGCGGGCAACATCGTTCCCAGTTGCAGGATGGTGATGTACAGCGCGCTCACCGTGCCGACGCGGTCGGGGAAGTAGCGCTTCACCAACGGCGGCACCACGACGTTGCCGATGCCCATGCCGGCCAGTGCGATGACCGACCCGGCCAGCAACTGCCCGGTGCCGTCCGCGAGCGAGCGCACCATCAGTCCGCAGGCCGCCAGCAGCATCGACAGCAGGCCGGTCCGCTCCAGGCCGATGCGCCGCGCGATGCCCGGCGTCAGCACGGCAAAGGCGGCGAACGAGGCGGTCGGCATCATGCCGAACACCCCGGTCATCGTGGACCCGAAGCCGAAGGTCCGGCCGAGGCTGTCGAGCAGCGGCGTGAGCGACGTCACGGCCGTGCGCAGGTTGAACGCGGACAACAGGATGCACAGCAGGGCCAGCAGGCGGCCGGCCCAAGGACGTCGTGGGGGAGTCATCGCGCCCATTGTCCCCGATCGCGCAGGCGGCTGCAGCGATCACGCGGAGCGGGTACGGCCCGGCGGGCCTCGACGGCCCGGCCTCGCGCCTGTCGAAGGGACCGGCGGCAGGCTAGTCGATCGGCACCACGCGATGGCTGGCGTGCTCGCACACCACCAGGCCCGACTCCGCAGCCGGTGCGCCCGTGGCGCGCACGCGCATGCCGACCGCCAGCGCCTCCACGTCCACGGGGCCCGCCTTGCACAGGTTCCAGCGCGCCGGCAGCGCCACGGGCACGCGTCCGTCGCGGGCGGTGTCGATCTCGATCACCGCGTGCCCGTCGTAGGCCCAGGGCTGCGTATCGATCGCGGCAATGGTGCCCTCGATCGACTTCGAAGCGCCCGGCGCAACGCCATCGGTGGTACTGCAGGCGGCGACCAGGAGGACGCACAGGGCGGACACGGACGGGAGACGGGGCATCGGAACTCCGGGATGTGGAGGGGAAGAACCGGCACGATGACAGGACCTGCGTCGATTGTCCTTCAATGGCAGCGGCGACGACCGGCCGGCCACGAAACATCCCTGCCGGCGCACAGCGCACATCCGTGGCGAACGCGGCCCGCGCACCTCACAGGCGCAACGACGATCGACAGTGCACATCCATGCCAGGACGGCACCGGCGGCTCGGCTGCCCATTTGCCTGGGCGGTGCGCGGCGCGGTGTCCGCGTTGACAGGGCCAGGCCATGCCCAGAGCATGACCGGTCCCATGGAGTCCCGCATGCGCCAGCTCATCGTCCCGCTGCTTTCATCGATCGCCCTGCTTGCATGCGCCCATCCCGGCGCACCGGCGCAGTCCCCGCGCACGCCGGCAGCGACGACCGTGGCACCGCTGCCGCCCGCACCCACATGGCTGGGCACGCTCGATGCCGGGTACGAGGCCGCGGTGCGCGTGCCGGGCCTGGAGGACCGCCGCTTCCAGCCGGAGCACTGGTGGCGCCTGGTCGATCCGCTGATCGCCGACCCGCGGCGGTTCCGGGTCGAGGAACTCGGCCGCAGCGTGGAAGGACGCCCGCTGCGGTACGTGGCCTGGGGCGAAGGCGACACCGACGTGCTGCTGTGGTCGCAGATGCATGGCGACGAAAGCACCGCATCGATGGCGCTGGCCGACCTGCTGCGCTTCCTCGCCGAGCATGGTGAGCATCCGCTGGTGACGCGCCTGCGGGAGGCCACCACCCTGCACCTGCTGCCGATCGTCAATCCCGACGGGGCGGCGCGTTTCCAGCGCCGCAATGCGCAGGGCATCGACATCAATCGCGACGCCCGCGCGCTCGCCTCGCCGGAGGCGCGCGTGCTGCACGGACTGCGCGAGCGCGTGCGGCCGGCCTACGGGTTCAACCTGCACGACCAGCAGGTCGGCTATCGCGCCGGACGCTCCGAGCTGGGAACCGCCATCGCCCTGCTCGCCCCGCCGTTCAACGAAGCCCGGGAAGTCGACGCCACGCGCGCACGCGCGATCGAACTGGCCGTGGTGGTGCGCTCGGTGCTGGAACCCTACATCGCCGGCCGCATCGCCAGGTGGGACGACACCTACAACCCGCGCGCCTTCGGCGACCTGACCGCCGCGGCGGGCGTGTCCACCCTGCTGATCGAATCCGGTGGCATCGAGGGCGACCCGCAGAAGCAGCGGCTGCGCAAGCTCAACTTCCTGGCGCTGGCCGCGGCACTGGATGCCATCGCCACCGGATCGCACGCGGGCTTGTCCCATGCGCCGTACCAGGCGCTGCCCACCAACGGCCAGGTCTGGCCGGACCTGCTGGTCTCCGGCGGCACGCTGGTGCTACCCGGACGCACGCAGGCGCGCGTCGACATCCTCGTGGATTTCAGCGATCCGCTGCTCGAGCGCGGCGGCAGCATCGAGGATGTCGGCGACCTGGGGGAGGTGCGCGCGCGTCGCGCCATCGACGCCACGGGGCTGTACATCCATCCGCTGCAGCCGGCCCCCGGCGCGCCGGTGCCGGTACGCGCGGACCGCCTCGCGCCGCGTACGCCCGCGTGGTTCCAGCTCAGCCGCGACCCGGCGGGGCGGGACGTGGTCTGGACGCTGGCCGGAGACGTCGATCCCGCGCGGCCCTCACCGCCAGGCTGATCCGCCCGTCGAACGGCCGCCCCGCCGCGGCAGCCCGATGGCGGGGTGCGACCGGGAAACGGCTACTGCGCGCGCCGCGTCACCTTGCGCACGGTGGCCTTCAGCCCGGTCTGGGCTTCCGCCATCGTCGCCACGAAGGCGGCGGTGGCCGAGTTTTTCCACTCCTCGTAGGCGACGTCGAGTTCGGCGCGCTCCTTGGGCGTGAACAGCTTGCGCGCCATCGAGAACATGGTGGTCTCCTCCTCGGTGGCGTGGTGGTCGATCATCTCGCCGAACACCTTGACGCGACCGGCGAACTGCGGCGTGGTGATCTCCGCGGCATGCACGTCCGGCAGCACCGTCTTTTCCACCGCGCGATGTTCCTCGACCGCCTCGGCATGGGTCTTGAGGCCGTTGCGGTCAGCGCGCTCGGCGAACATCGGGTAGAACACCGTCTCCTCCCATTTCGCGTGCGGCAGCAGCCGGGCTTCGATCTGACCGAGCAGATCCTTCCGCTTCCTGCCGGCCCGGTCGCTGGTGGCTTCCATCGCCTCGAACAGGCTGCGCAGTTCGTCGTGTTCGGAGCGCAGGGTCTTGAGTATGTCGCGCGTCGCCATTGCCGATCGTCCTGTCCGCTGGTGGACGCACGACCATGCGACAGGCACCGTGGCGGAAACGTGATCGGATCCCCGCCTCCCGGCACGCGCTGCGACCGGTCGGGCGCGGCGCGGACGCTACCTCGGATGACGTCTGAAACATCACTAATGCAGGATGAGACTTGCATGATCAGGGCGCCGGGTTCTAGAATTTCCCGACCTACCGGAGCCGGCATGATCACCGCCCCCCAACTCCGCGCGGCACGCGCACTGCTGGGCATCGACCAGCGCGGCCTGGCCAGCCTGGCCGGCGTCTCCCTGCCGACGATCCAGCGGATGGAGGCCAGCGAAGGCACGGTGCGCGGCGTGGTCGGCACCCTGGTCAAGGTGGTCGACGCGCTCGAGGCGGCCGGCATCGAGCTGATCGGCGAGGGCCAGCCCAGCCGCCATGAGGGCCGCGGCGTCCGGCTGAAGGCGCCGTCCCGGGATTGAAGCCATGGCACGTATCGACCGCCAGTACCTGCGGATGTTCGAGCCCAAGCTGCTTACCGTCCTGCGCGAGGGCTACAGCCTGCAGATGCTGCGGGCCGACGCGGTGGCCGGCCTGACCGTGGCGGTCGTCGCGCTGCCGCTGGCGATGGCGCTGGCCATCGCATCCGGCACCACCCCCGACAAGGGCCTGCACACCGCGATCATCGCCGGCTTCCTGATCTCCCTGCTCGGCGGCTCGCGCGTGCAGATCGGCGGGCCGACCGCCGCCTTCATCCCGGTGGTGTTCGTCGTGATCCAGAAATTCGGATACGGCGGGCTGGTGCTGTGCACGCTGATGGCGGGGCTGATGCTGATCGTCGCCGGCCTGCTGCGGCTGGGCACGCTGATGAAGTACATGCCGCAGCCGGTGATCACGGGCTTCACCGCCGGCATCGCGGTCAGCATCTTCTCCAGCCAGATCAAGGATGCGCTGGGCCTGCGGATGGACGAGGTGCCGACCGGCTTCCTCGATCGCTGGTGGGCCTACGGCACCCACCTGGCCAGCACCCAGCCGGCGGCGCTGGCGCTGACGGCGCTGGGACTGGTGGTGATCATGGGCCTGCGCAGGCGCAGGCCGAGATGGCCGGCCTTCCTGATCGCGCTGTGTGCCTGCACGCTGGTCGCGGTGGGCCTGGGGCTGCCGAGCGAGACGATCGCCACCCGCTTCGGCGACCTGCCCTCGGCCTTGCCCGAACTCCGGATACCGCAGATCCCCTTCGACCGGGCCATCGAGCTGCTGCCCAGTGCCTTCACCATCGCCTTTCTCGCTGGCGTCGAATCGCTGCTTTCGGCCGTGGTGGCCGATGGCATGACCGGCGGACGGCACCGCTCCAACGGCGAGCTGGTGGCGCAGGGCGTGGCCAACGTCGGCTCGGCGCTGTTCGGAGGACTGCCCGCGACCGGCGCGATCGCGCGCACCGCGACCAACATCCGCGCGGGCGGGCGCACGCCGGTGGCCGGCATCCTGCACTCCGTCTTCCTGTTGCTGTTCATGCTGCTGCTGGCGCCGCTGCTGGGCTATGTGCCCCTGGCCGCGCTGGCGGCGGTGCTGCTGGTAGTGGCCTGGAACATGGCCGAGTTCGAGAACTTCCGCAATACCATGTCCGCGCCCTGGGGCGACCGGCTGGTGCTGCTGCTGACCTTCCTGCTGACGGTGCTGTTCGACATCACCGTCGCGATCCAGGCCGGCATCGTGCTCGCGGCCTTCGTCTTCATGTTCCGCATGGCCGAGGCGGTCGAGGTGACGTCCGGCGTGCGCATCATCGACGACGACCTGGGCGCGGAGGTCGACCTCGACCAGCGCACCAGACTGCCCGCCGGGGTGGAGGCCTACCAGATCGGGGGGCCGCTGTTTTTCGGCGCCGCCAACCGGCTGGACAACGTGCTCGATCAGTTCTTCGAACCTCCGAAGGTGCTGATCCTGCGCATGCGCCGCGTGCCCGTGATCGACGCCAGCGGCGTGCATGCGCTCAGGCAGCTGGCGGCGCGCTGCCATCGCCAGGGCATCGCGCTGATCGTGTCCGGCCTGCAGCCGCAGCCCCTCAGCGTGGTCGCGCAGATGGGACTGGACCAGGGCCCGGCGGCTCCGCGCCTGGCGACCAACTTCGACCATGCGGTGGCTCTGGCCGGCGACATCATCGCGGCCGACAGCGGCAAGCCCGCGACCGGGTGACGGACCGGCACGACGCGCCGCTGCGCCGACCGCGCGACATCCCGCGCAGGAAGCCGCACCGCGCGGCATGCGGACGCGACCGGCTTCATGGACCGTTCAAGGCCGTCACGTGCCGCTGATTGCGCGGCTGCGAGCATCGCAGACCATGATGGCAGCCGAGGGAAGCGCTCCGGCGCAGGCGTGGTTCGAGACCCGCCCACAACTGGTACCGACGACACGGTCACGCGACTGGGACATCACCGTCTCCGATGGTCCGGTCGTCGCCACCGCGATCCATGACGGCCATGCGGTCCGGCCTTCGTTGCGGCCGCTGCTGGCATTGCCGCGGGAGGAAAGGCTGCGCGAGGAGGATCCCCTCACCGCGATGTTCACGGCCGTGGGCGACGTGCGCATCCGCGCCTTCGCTTCGCGCTTCGAAGTGGACCTCAACCGGCCGCGCGAGAAGGCCGTGTACGCGCGCCCCGACGATTGCTGGGGCCTGGACGTCTGGACGTCGCCGCTGCCGCCGGCAGAGATCGAGCGCTCGCTCGCGCGGTGGGACAGGTTCTACGCGATGGTCGACGAACTGCTCGGCCGCCTGCTCGAACGCTGGGAGGCCGTGCTGCTGATCGACCTGCACAGCTACAACCACCGGCGCGATGGCGCGTCGGGCGCCTGCGCGGCGCAGGAAGGCAATCCCGATATCGAACTGGGCCTCACCACAGCCGATCCGGAGCGATGGCGCGAGGTGACGGCCGACTTCGCGCGCGCCCTGCAGAGCGTACCCGTGGCCGGGCGGACACCGGATGTGCGCGCGAACGTGCGCTTCCCCACCGGCGGGCATTTCCCCGAATGGGTGTATGCGCGCTGGGGTTCGCGCGTGTGCACCATCTCGCCCGAGTACAAGAAGATCTTCATGGACGAATGGACCGGAACGGCCGACATCGGTGCGCTGCAGGCCCTGGAAACGGGCCTGCGGACCGCGGTGGACGCGGTGCGGCCGGCCTTCCGCAGGCGCCGCTGAGTGGAGCGCTTCGCGCCTCCGCTGCGGCCACTTCCGCCCGTGGCCGCCGAGGTCGACCTGAGCCTGCTGGCGATCGATGCGGAGCTGGACTGGCTGATCGCACTCAATCCCCTGGAGACGGATGCGCTGTGGGCCGAGTTCGATGCCAGCGGCCGCACCCGCGCGTCCGCTCTGCGTTACGCCCCGCCCGTCCTCGACCTGGAGGCGATGCGCGCACGCCTGCTCGCATTGCCTGTCGATCGCATCGAGTCGCCGCTGCTGGCGCAGCTGCTGGCCGAGAAGCAGCGGGATCTGGCCCGCACCATCGAACTGGTGCGCCTGCGCGGCACGGAAGGCTTCATCGCCGCGAGCATCGAACTGTTCGGCGATGTGGAGCCCGATCTGCTCGCGCTTGCCCGGCGGATCCTCGCCGAGGTCGAGCCGGGCGAGCCGCTCGTGGCCGATGCCGGGGTCGACGACGTCGTGACCGCGGTCGAGGCGGAAGTGGCGTGGTATCGCGGGCAGGCCCCGGATTTCCAGCTGGAGATCGTCGTCAATGCCGACGTGGGCTCGCTGATGATGGTCTCGCACGGCCGCCTCTATCTGGACGCGGACCTGCGGCTGCCGCGGGCCCGCCTGCAGCCGCTGCTGCAGCACGAGATCGGGACCCACGTGGTCACCCATTACAACGGCTCGCGGCAGCCCCTGCGGCAGCTGGGGGTTGGCCTGGCGCAATACGATCCGCTGCAGGAGGGGCTCGGCGTACTGGCCGAATTCCTGACCGGCTACCTGCCCGGCGAACGCCTGCGCATCCTCGCCGCGCGCGTGCTCGCCGCCGACATGGCGATCCACGGACAGGGCATTCCCGGCATCTTCGCCTGCCTGCACGATGAGCACGGCTTCGCCACCGACGATGCCTTCGACGTGGCGGTGCGGGCGCTGCGCGGCGGCGGTCTCACCAAGGACGCCGTCTACCTGCGTGGACTGCGCGACCTGCTGGCCGACCTGCACGCCGGCGGCGACTTCGAGGGGCTGTTCAGCGGCAAGTTCGCCCTGTCCCACCGGCACGCGATGGCGGAACTGGTCGACCAGGGCTGGGCCGCCCCGCCGCGCCTGCTACCGCGCTACGCCGGCGCCGGCGGATTCGCACAGGCGCTCGACCGCTGCCGCAGGCTCGAGGTCGACGCGCTGTACCACGTCCATCCCGCAATTCCCTCCCTCCAGGACCAACCCGCATGAGCGATCGCCCCTTGCGCCTCGGATTCGTCGTCAACGACGTCGCCACCGAGCAGGACAACTACACCACCATCCGCCTGGCACGCAGGGCGCTCGCGTTGGGCCACTCGGTCGCTCTGATCGGGCTCGAGGGCTTCATCTACGACCACGACGGCGTGGTCCGCGCCAAGGCGCACGTCCCCGCGGGAGACAGCTATGCCGACGATGCGGCCCTGCTGGCCGACCTCCACGGCGAGCAGGCGGTCATCGAGCGCATCAACGTCGAAGAGCTGGATGTGCTGATGCTGCGCAGCGACCCGGCCGAGGAACTGGTGGACCGGCCCTGGGCGCCCAACAGCGCGCTGCTCTTCGCGCAGCTGGTGGTGCGCCGCGGCGTCATCGTCCTCAACGATCCGACGCACCTCACCGATGCGTCCAACAAGACCTACTTCCAGCACTTCCCCGAGGACGTGCGGCCGGTGACCTGCATCAGCCGCGACGCCGACGAAATCAAGGCCTTCATCGCCGCGCAGGGCGGGCGCGGGGTGATCAAGCCGCTGCAGGGTTCCGGCGGCCAGGGCGTGTTCGTGGTGAACGACGACGGCGGCGCCAACGTCAACCAGATGATCGACGCCGTCATCCGCGACGGCTATGCCATCGCCCAGGAATACCTGCCCGGCGCGGCGAATGGCGATCTGCGCCTGCTCACGCTCAATGGCAGGCCACTGCAGGTTGACGGGCGTTATGCCTGCTTCCGCCGCTACAACGACAGCGGGGATGCGCGCAGCAACATCAGCGCCGGCGGCAAGATCGAGCTGGCCGAGCCCGATGCCGACGCACTGCGCCTGGCCGAACTCGTCGCGCCCAAGCTGATCCACGACGGCATGTACCTGACGGGGCTGGATATCGTCGGCGACAAACTGATGGAGGTGAACGTCGACACGCCTGGCGGTATCAACATGGCCGAGGAACTCACCGGCGTGGATTTCAGCGGCCACATCATCGAAGACCTGGCCCGCAAGGTGCGCCTGCGCAACCAGTACCGCGGCAACCTCAGCAACGTCGAGCTCGCCATGCTCTGAGGATCTACCGCGCGCGTGCCTAGCGCACCGCGCGTCGCCGCCGGGTGAACCGGCCGGCTCCAACTGAACGCATTCAGCCGGGACGGCGCCCCGCGATGGGGGCGGATTGCCTTCACCGGGCGTAGCAGCGCCCCGGTGAACACTGCCTGTCCCCTCGATCACACGAACGCACTATGGACAGCGCTCTCGACACGCCCGGACCCTTCACCGCACAACGGCTCGACGCAGCCGAATCACTCCGGGGCAACGCCCTGCCGCCGCAGGCCAGAGGCCGCAACGCGATCCCCGCCTCCTCGCAGGCCAGCCTGCACTTCCCCCTCGTCGTCCATTGCCATCTTCGCTGGGATTTCGTGTGGCAGCGCCCGCAGCAGGTGTTTTCCCGGTTCGCGGCCGCGCATCCCGTGCTGTTCATCGAGGACCCGCTGCCCACCGATGGCGAGGCCCGTCTGGAACTCAGCGAGCCCTTCCCCAACCTCGTGCGGATGGTGCCGCGCCTGCCCGCCGACGCGCCGCGGGATGCCGATGCGCAGTGGAAGCTGCTGTTGCCGCTGATGGAGCAGGCGCTGGACGAACACGCGCTGCTCGCCGGCCGCTTCGAGCAGCCCGTGCAGTGGTTCTATTCGCCGATGAGCGCTCCGGTACTGCTGGGCCGCTTCGGCGCGCGCGGGACCGTCTACGACTGCATGGACGAGCTGGCGAACTTCCGCTTCGCCCCGCCGGACATCGCCGAGCGCGAACGCTTCCTGCTGTCGCGGGCCGATGTGGTGTTCACCGGCGGCTACCAGCTCTACCAGGAGAAGGCGCGGCACCACGACACGGTCTACTTTCACGGTTGCGGCGTGGATGCCGGCCATTTCGGTCGCGCCCGCGTGGCCTCGACCGAGGTGCCCGACGCGGTGGCCAGCCTGCCGGGGCCGGTACTGGGCTATGTCGGCGTGATCGACGAACGCCTGGATTACGAACTGATCGAGGCCCTGGCGCGGCGTTTCCCCGAGGCTTCGCTGGCGATGGCCGGCCCGGTGGTCAAGGTCGATCCGGCGGATCTGCCGCGACTGCCCAACATCCACTGGCTCGGACAGCAGGCCTACGAGCAGTTGCCGGCGCTGGTGAAGGGCTTCGATGTGTGCCTGATGCCGTTCGCCCTGAACGAAGCGACCCGCTACATCAATCCCACCAAGACGCTGGAGTACATGGCCACGGGCAAGCCCGTGGTCTCGACCGCCGTGGCGGACGTGGTGCGTAATTTCACCCCCGTGGTCGAAGTCGCGTACTCGACGGAAGAGTTCCTGGACGCGGTGGCGCGCGCCGCCGACTCGCCCGACCCGGCCCGCCTGCGCGAGGGCATCGCGCGTGCCATGGCCGCGTCCTGGGAGTCGACCGTGGCCACCATGCGCGAAGAGTTGCTGGGCGCCGTGCTGCCGGTACGCCAGGCCGAAGGGGCGCTGGCATGAAGACCGACGTACTCGTGGTCGGCGCCGGGTTCTCCGGCGCCGTGGTGGCGCGCGAACTGGCCGAGCGGGGCTGCGAGGTGGTCGTGGTCGACAAGCGCGACCACATCGGCGGCAACGCGCACGACCGCGTCGATGCGCACGGGGTGCTCGTGCATCCCTACGGCCCGCACATCTTCCATACCAACAGCCAGCGGATATTCGACTACCTGTCGCGTTTCACCGACTGGCGGCCGTACGAGCATCGCGTGCTGGCCAGCGTCGAGGGCAAGCTCGTACCGCTGCCCATCAACATCGACACGGTCAACCGGCTGTACGGACTCGCGCTGGACGAGGACAGCATCCAGGGCTATTTCGACCGGGTCCGCGAGCCGCGCGAACAGATCCGCACCAGCGAGGACGTGGTGGTGAACGCGGTCGGGCGCGACCTGTACGAAAAGTTCTTCCGCGGCTATACGCGCAAGCAGTGGGGCCTGGACCCGTCGCAGCTGGCCGCATCCGTGGCCGCGCGCATCCCCACGCGCACCAACCGCGACGACCGCTACTTCACCGATACCTTCCAGGCGATGCCGCTGGAGGGCTACACCCGCATGTTCGAACGCATCCTCGACCATGCCCGTATCCGCGTGGAAACCGGGGTCGACTTCTTCGCGGCGCGCGAGCGGCTGCAGGCCCGCCATCTGGTCTACACCGGGCCGGTGGATGCGTTCTACCAGCACCGCTTCGGCGCCCTGCCCTACCGCTCGCTGCGTTTCGAGCATGAGCATCTCCCCGCGACCGCGCGTTACCAGCAGGTGGGCACCGTCAACTACCCCAACGAACACGACTACACCCGCATCACCGAGTTCAGGCACCTCACCGGGCAGGCGCATGCCGGCACCTCGATCGTGCGCGAGTATCCGCAGGCCGAGGGCGACCCCTACTACCCGGTGCCGCGGCCGGAAAACGAGGCGCTGTTCAAGCGTTACGAGGCCCTCGCCCTGGCCGAGCCCGACGTCACCTTCGTGGGCCGCCTGGCACAGTACCGCTACTACAACATGGACCAGTGCGTGGGCGCGGCGATCAAGGCCTCGCAGTACGTGCTGGAGAAGATGGGCCTGGCAGCGGACGCCGAAACAGACCGGACGTCCGCGGCGGCCGTCGCCTGACGGCCATGCGCCGCGAGCAGGCCGGTGCAGCCGGCATCGCGCTCTGGGGCGGTGTGGAATGCACGATCAACCGGGTCGGCGATGTCTGGCACAGCCAGCTCGACCGCAACGGGCACCTGCTGCGGCCCGACGACCTGGACGCCTTCGCGGCGCTGGGACTGCAGGCGGTGCGCCAGCCCGTGCTGTGGGAGCAGGTGGCCGCGGCCGGGCTCGGCCAGGCCGACTGGTCCTGGACCGACGCCTGCATGCAGCGCCTGCAGGAGCTCGGCCTCGAGGCCGTGGTGGGCCTGCTGCACCACGGTTCCGGTCCCCGCGGTACCGGCCTGGCGGATCCGGGGTTTCCGGAGGAGTTGGCCCGCTACGCCGCCTCGGTGGCCGGTCGCTACCCGTGGGTGCGCGACTGGACACCCGTCAACGAGCCGCTGACGACGGCCCGTTTCAGCGGCCTTTACGGCTTCTGGGCCCCGCATGGCCGCGATCCGGCGACGTTCTGGCGGGTGCTGCGCAACGAATGCCGGGGCACCGTGCTGGCGATGCGCGCGATCCGGCATCTGCGGCCCGATGCGCGGCTGGTGCAGACCGACGATCTTGGACGCACCTGGTCGGTGCCGCGGCTGGCCTACCAGGCCGAGTTCAACAACCACCTGCGCTGGCTGTCCTGGGACCTGCTGTGCGGGCGGGTGGACCACGACCACCCGCTGTACGGGTGGTTGCGCGGTGCGGCGGAGGCCACAGCGGAGGAACTCGCCTGGTTCGTCGACAATCCCTGTCCGCCGGACCTGCTCGGGGTGAACTACTACGTCACCAGCCAGCGCTATCTGGACGACGCGCTCGAGCGCTACCCGCCGGCGATGCACGGCGGCAACGGCCGCGACCGCTACGTCGATGTCGAGGCTGCGCGGCTGCTGGATCCGCCGCCACCGGGCCTGGCCTCGCTGCTGGACGAGGCCTGGTCGCGCTATGCCATCCCCATCGCCCTGACCGAAGTGCATCTGGGCGGCCACCGCGAAGAGCAGTTGCGCTGGCTCGACGAGATCTGGCGTGAGGCCTGCCTGGCGCGGCAGGCGGGCGTCGACCTGCGCGCGGTCACGCTCTGGGCCCTGCTCGGCAGCCACGACTGGGACTGCCTGCTGACCGCCTGCCGCGACCGCTACGAAAGCGGCGTATTCGACGTGCGTGGCGGCGCTCCACGCCCCACCGCGCTGGCCCGGATGGCAGGCGCGCTGGCGCGCGGCAAAGCGCCGTCGCATCCGGTCCTGGCCACCCCGGGCTGGTGGCGCAGGCCCTCGCGGATGCTGCACGCGGGCGCACGCCGGGACGATCCGCCCTCTGCCGATGCGCCCCGCCTGCTGATCACCGGCGCCACCGGTACGCTGGGCCGCGCGTTCGCGCGCATCTGCGCATCGCGCGGCCTGGACCACCACCTGCTCAGCCGCGCCGGGCTCGACATCGCAGATGCCGGTTCGGTCGAGCGTGCATTCGACCACTACCGCCCCTGGGCGGTGATCAACGCTGCCGGCTATGTGCGCGTGGACGAGGCCGAGCGCGATCCGGACCGCTGCTTCCGCGAGAACGCGGAGGGCCCCGCCCTGCTGGCCAGGGCCTGCGCACGGCACGGCGTGCCGCTGGTGAACTTCTCCAGCGACCTGGTGTTCGACGGCCGCCGCGACGCGCCCTACGTCGAAGACGACGCGGTGTCCCCGATCAACGTGTACGGCCGCAGCAAGGCCCGCGGCGAGGCGCTCGTGCTCGACCGCCATCCGGGCGCGCTGGTGGTCCGCACCAGCGCCTTCTTCGGGCCCTGGGACGAATTCAACTTCGTGCACCTGCTGCTGCAGGCACTGCGTGCCGGGCAGCCCTTCGATGCCGCCAGCGACCTCACCGTGTCGCCGACCTACGTGCCCGACCTGGTGCATGCCTGCCTGGACCTGCTGATCGATGGCGAATGCGGCATCTGGCACATCACCAATGGCGAGGCGCTGACCTGGCACGCCCTCGCCCGCCGCGTGGCGCAGGCCGCCACCGCCGATGCGTCCGGCCTGCGTGCGCGCGCATGGTCCGAGTTCGGATGGCTGGCACCACGCCCGCCCTACAGCGCCCTGGGCAGCCGGCGCGCACGCGTGCTGCCCGAGCTCGACGACGCATTGCTGCGCTGCATGGCCGAGCAGGCGCCGCCCGCCCTCGTCGCCCGCGGCTAGCCTGCCGCGGCAGGCGCGCTGCGCGACGATGCCGCCTGACATGCCGGATCCGCATCGATCCGCGCCAGTTCCGGATCGCAGCGTCGCCGGGCCGCGCCCCTGGCCTATGCTCGGCCGGATGGCCACGCGTGGGCGTGGCGGATACCGGGAGAGCACATGTCACTGAGAACCCGACTGCTGGACACCACCAGGCAGGCCTGCCGCGGCGGCGCGGCACTGGCCCTCGCGCTCGGCCTGCTGGCACCGGCCGCGTATGCGCAGGACGACACCATGACGGCCATCGACACGCCGGCCCAGCCCGACGCCATCGAACTGGGGACCGGCCCGCTGCCCGGCGCCCGGCAGCAGGAAGCCTGGCATCGCCAGTACGGCAGCGTGTTCGCCCGCAACGTCACGGTCGCCACGCTGACGCCGTTCCTGCCCGACCCGGCCAAGGCCACCGGCACCGCGGTGATCGTGGCGCCCGGCGGCGGCTTCCGCTCGCTGTCGATGGAAAACGAGGGATGGGATGTCGCCCGCGCACTGGCCGATCGCGGCATCGCCGCGTTCGTGCTCAAGTACCGGCTCAACCAGACCCCGGCCGACCTGGACGGCTTCGCCAGGTCGATCCGCGAGATGCTGTCGGGCCCGCGTCCGCCGCGTGACCCGGGTTCGCCCGAAGCGGTCGCCGCGCTGGCCACGCAACTGGAGGACTCGCGTGCGGCCTTCAACCTGGTGCGCAGCCGCGCCGACGAATGGCACGTGGACCCGGATCGCATCGGCATGGTCGGCTTCTCCGCCGGCGCGATGCTGACCATGGTCACCGCGCTGGCCGGGGAAGACGCCAGGCCCGCCTTCATCGCCAACATCTACGGCCCGATCGCGCCGCTGCAGGTGCCTGCGGACGCGCCGCCGCTGTTCGTGGCGCTGGCCGCCGACGATGGCCTGTTTTCCGACAGCGGCTTCGGCCTGGTGGAAAGCTGGCAGAAGGCGCGCCGCCCGGTGGAGTTCCACTACTACGAGCGCGGCGGCCATGGCTTCGGCATGTATCCGAAGGACACGACGAGCACCGGCTGGTTCGAGGCCTATGTGAGCTGGCTGAAGATGCACGGCCTGCTGGATCCCGCCCGCTCCTGAGCGGGCCTGGCGAGCGGCGCACGTTCCGCCCCTCGCGCCGGGCCCGCGCATGGCCCGGCGCGGATCTCAGGAGCCTTCGGCCTCGGCCGCGGCCTCGCGTCCCTGCTGCCGGATCAGCGCTTCCTCGCGGGCATCGTTGATGGCGTGGCGGACGCCGTCCAGATCCGGCGCCGACTCGTCGTGTTCGAACACGCCGGTCAGTTCGGTGTCGGGGAGCAGCTCGCCGGCCTCGTACAGCGCCCACATCTCCTCGCCGTACCAGGTGTCGAGCAGTTCCGGCGCCCATCCGCCCAGGCAGGCGGTGATGTTGTTCACGTCGCGCAGCAGCATGGTGCGCGCGGCGTTGTTGCCGGCGGCGCTGACCACCTGCGGGAAATCGATGACGACCGGCCCGTCGGCTGCGACCAGCACGTTGTAGGGCGACAGGTCGCCGTGCACCAGGCCGGCGCAGAGCATCCGCACCACCTGGCGCACCAGGAACCGGTGGAAGTCGCGCGCCTCCTGGGGCGAGAGCTCCACCTCGGCCAGGCGCGGCGCCGAACGCCCCTCGGCGTCCACCACCAGTTCCATCATCAGCACGCCGTGGAAGTAGCCATGGGGTTCGGGCACGCGCACGCCGGCGTCGCGCAGCTGGTACAGCGCCTCGACCTCGGTGTTCTTCCAGGCCGCCTCCTGCTGCCTGCGCCCGTACTTGCTGGCCTTGCCGATGGCCCGGGCCTCGCGGCTGCCGCGCACCTTGCGCCCTTCCTGGTACTGCACGCGCTGCTGGAAGCTGCGCTGCGCCATGTCCTTGTAGACCTTGGCGCAACGGGTCGCCTCGCCGGTCCGCACGACGTACACCGCCGCTTCCTTGCCGCTCTTGAGCGGGCGCACCACGGCGTCGATCACGCCGTCATCGATCAGCGCCTGCAGGCCTGCGGGAGTTTTCATGGCACCTCTTGGAAAAGGGACGGCGTCGGGCCGGGTTGGAGCCGGTCGCCGGCCGCCCGGGCGCGCCAGAGTGCCCGAACGATACACTGCGCGTCCCTGAATCCCGCAGCGATCATTCATGTCCGATCCGGTCCGACTGGCCAGGCGCGTCGCCGAGCTGGCGCATTGTTCACGTGTCGAGGCCGAGCAGTACATCCAGGGCGGCTGGGTGAAGGTGGATGGCCGCGTGGTCGAGGAGCCGCAGCGCCTGGTGACCGGCGAGGTCATCGAGATCGATCCCGAGGCGCGGGCCCAGGCCAACGAGCCGGCCACCCTGCTGCTGCACAAGCCGCCCGGCTTCGACGCGATCGCCGGGACCAACCCGGCGGCCGCCCTGGTCGGGCCGGACAGCCGCTGGAGCGAGGATCCCAGCGGCGTGCGCCTGCTGCAGCAGCATTTCCAGCGCCTGGTGCCGCTGGTGCCGCTGGAGCGCGAAGCCAGCGGACTGGTCGTGCTCAGCCAGGACGGGCGCGTGCGCCGGCGTCTGGTCGAGGACGTGGACGCCATCGAGCAGGAATTCATCGTCGAGGTCGAGGGCACGATGGGCCCCTGGGGCCTGGGCCGGCTCAACCAGGGCCTGACCTGCGAGGGACGCGCGCTCGCCGCCTGCAAGGTCAGCTGGCAGAACGAAACCCGGCTGCGCTTCGCCGTCAAGGGCGCACGCGACGGGCAGTTGCGCGACATGTGCGCGCAGGTGGGGTTGAAGGTCGTCTCGATCCGCCGTATCCGCATCGGCAGGATCCCGCTGGCGAAGATGCCGGTCGGCCAGTGGCGTTACCTGCCGGCGGGCGAGAAGTTCTGAGACCACGCGGGGCGCCGCGTCATTGCCGCTAGCGCGCCACCGCCTGCCCGCGGTCGATCGCGAACTCGACATGCCGGCCGGCCACGTCCGGGCCCGGCTGCCCCGACCCCACCCAGATGCGGTAGCGGCCGGGCATCACCTGCCGGTCGCCCGAGATGTCGACCGCACTCAGGTCGCGCGGATCCAGGTCGAACTCCAGCGTCCTGGTTTCGCCCGGCGCCAGCGTCACGCGCTGGAATCCACGCAGCGCGATCCGCGGCACGCCCTCCAGCTCGGGAAACTCCAGGTAAAGCTGGGCGACCTCCTCACCGCTGCGGTCGCCGGCGTTGCGCAGCTGCGCGCTCACCCGCACGCCCTGCGAGGGGCCGCCGGCGGCAGGCTGGAGCCGCAGCGCTGCGTAGTCGAAGCGGGTGTAGCTCAGCCCGTGTCCGAACGGATAGACCGGCGTGCCGCTGAAGTAGCGGTAGGTGCGCCCGCGCATGTCGTAGTCGCCGAACGGCGGCAGGTCGTCGACCGACCGGTAGAAGGTCAGCGGCAGGCGACCGGCCGGATTGACGCGGCCCGCCAGGACATTCGCCACCGCCAGGCCGCCCGACTGGCCGGGGTACCAGGCCTCGACGATGGCGTCTGCGTGTTCCTTGGCCCAGGCCAGGTTGACCTGGCTGCCGTTCATCAGCACCACCACCAGCGGCTTGCCGGTCGCGCGCGCGGCTTCCAGCAGGGCCTGCTGGTCGGCGAGGAGGTCGAGCGAGGTCTTGTCGCCACCCTTGAATCCCGGCACCTCGATCGGCGCCTCCTCGGCCTCCAGGTCCGAGGTCAGCCCCACCACCGCCACCAGCACATCGGCCTCGGCTGCCGCGGCGCGCATGTCGGCCTCGGGCGCCTCGGACACGCGTTTCCACACCATGCCGATGCCGGTCAGGATGCGCGCCTGGGTGGTCACTCGCAGCGGATAGCGCTTGCCGCCCTCCAGGCGCACGGTCTTCATCGTCGGCAGGCTGTTCCAGGACGCGCCGCGCAGATCGACGAAGGGCTTGCCGTCGAATTCCATCTCGCCGTTGAAGCCGCCCAGCCCGAGCCGGTAGGTGCCGGTCTCCGGCGGCACCAGGTAGCCTGTCCAGTCCACGCGGTGCACGTCGCGCACCTGGGCCAGGTCGAGGCTGCGCGAGTTCACGTCCGGCTCGACGCGGCTGACCACGGGCGCGGACTCGAAGCCGGTGCGCTGCACCCAGGCGTCGAGTTCGCCCGCTGCGAAGCGCGTCGGCGGCGCCGCGGCCGCGTTGTAGTAGCGCGCCAGGAGGCCCGGCGCGCCGTCGGGCGTGCGCAGGGCGCTGGTGGGCACCGGATCGCCATCGGTGAAGGTCTCGCCGAAGGGCACGTGGCGCACCTGCGCGCCGGGCATGGCGCGGCGCAGGCCTTCGAGCACCGGGATCGGCGGCGCCGACTGCGGCGAGGAATAATTGCCGCGCAGCACGCGCGTAGCGTCGCCCAGCGGGCCGATCACGGCGATGCGGGCGTCGTCGCGCAGCGGCAGCACGCCATCGTTCTTGAGCAGCACCAGGCTCTTTTCCGCCGCCTCCAGCGCCACCGCGGCATGCGCGGGTGCGCCGACATCGGCTGGCGAGGCGCTGTCGGTGGACAGCGGACGCAGCCCCGGCAGGTCGCCGGTGCGATAGCGCGCGGCGAACAGCCGGACCAGGGCACGATCGATGTCGGCCATCGACAGCAGCCCGCGCGCCAGCGCCTCCCGGTAGGGCTCGGCCAGGCCATCGGTATCGGTGAGGGTGGCGCCACTGCATTCGTTGTCCACGCCCGCGCGCATGGCCGCGGCGACCGCGCTGGCCGCGTCGGGCGCGAAATGGTGGTGCTTGCGGATGTCGGTGACCGCGTCGCAGTCCGACACCACATAGCCCTTGAACGACCAGGCGCCTCGCAGAATGTCCTTGAGCAGCAGCTCGCTGGCGCAGGCCGGCTGCCCGTCGACCCGGTTGTAGGCGCACATTACCGACGCGGCCCCGCCTTCGACGATCGCGGCGCGGAAGGCCGGCAGGTAGGTGTCCTCCAGGTCGCGGCGCGAGACGAACACGTTCGCCTCGTGGCGCGTGGATTCCGGGCCGCTGTGCACGGCGTAGTGCTTGGGGGTGGCGACCACGTCGATCCGGTCAGGGTCGGTGCCCTGCATGCCGCGCACGTAGGCCACGCCCATCCGCGCGGCCAGGAAGGGATCCTCGCCATAGGTCTCCTGGCCCCGGCCCCAGCGCGGATCGCGGAAGATGTTGATGTTGGGGGACCAGGTATTGAGGCCGGTCCCGATGCGTCCGGTGCGGCCGGTCTGGCGCGCCAGTGCGTGCAGGCCACGCACCTCGGTGCTGATCACGCCCGCCACGCGCTGGACCAGCGCTTCATCGAACGTGGCGGCCAGGCCGATGGGTTCCGGGAAATTGGTGGTGGGCAGCGCGCCCATCGCGCCGTGCAGCGATTCGGTCCACCAGTTGTAGGCGGGCACGCCGAGCCGGGGGATCGCGGGCGCGGTGTTGAGCAACTGCTCCAGCTTCTCGTCCGTGCTCATGCGCGCGACCAGCGCGACCGCAAGCGCCTCCGCGCCGGCCTGCCGATCGGCACGCCCCGCCCCCTGCTGCGCGGACAACGGCGCGACCGCGAGCAGCAACACCAGCAGCCATGCCGCACGACCCGTCCCACGCATACGCTGATCCATCCGCATCCTCTCCCGGTCCCGGCCCCGGCGCCGGCCATCTGCCCGCGCACCAACCCCCAGGGCATTGGCGCAATGCCCGGACCCGGATGATTGCACGGCCTGGCCGTGCGACCGATCGGGAATCGGGCCGCCGACCTGCCGGTTTGGTGATGGCTCCGCGCAGCGTGCGAGGCCCGATGCGGTGGACGCGAGGCCCTGACGCGACGCCGGCGCGTGCGCCAGCAAGGCGCGCGTGCGGTCGGCCCCGTACAATCGCCGCTCCCCGCATACCGGCAGCCGCATGGCCCCGAATTCGACGATCTACAAGGTGGAGCTGCAGGTCAGCGACATGGACCGGCACTATTACGCCAGCCACAACCTCACCCTTGCCCAGCATCCGTCGGAAACACCGGCGCGGCTGATGGTGCGCCTGATCGCCTTCGCGCTGTACGCGCACGAGCGCCTGGAGTTCGGCCGCGGCCTCAGCACGGACGAGGACGCGGACCTGTGGCAGCGCGACTACACGGGCGACATCGATTGCTGGATCGACCTCGGACAGCCCGACGAAAGCCGGATCCGCAAGGCCTGCGCCCGCGCCCGCCAGGTGGTCGTGGTCACCTACAGCGGCAACAGCGCCGATATCTGGTGGAGCAAGGTCGGTCCCGCGCTGTCGCGGCTGAAGAATCTCACCGTGATCGATCTCGCGGCCGAGGACGTGGACGCGACGGTGGGGCTGCTCGAACGCGGCATGCGGCTGACGGCCATGATCCAGGATGGCGAGCTGCAGCTGATGAGCGACCGGCAGAACGTCGCGCTGACGCCGCGGGTACGGATGAAGCCCGCCGGCTGAGGGGCGCGACGACGACGGCCTGCGCCACGGCAGGCCGTACCCGCCGCACCCCACATGCTCATGCGCGCTTGCGCGAGATCCAGGCGTGGATCAGTCCGGCCTGGAAGAACCGCACCGGCGCGTCGAAGCCGCCGGCCGCGATGATCGATTCCACCTGCCCGGCGGGAATGACCGCGACGTCCGTCGAATAGGCCGCGCGCATGCGTTCGATCGCCTCGGCGGGCACGTCCGCATCGGACATCATGCGCGTCCAGGCCGGCAACAGCTCTTCGTACGCGGCCGAGGCCACGTCCGAGGCCAGGTCGGAACTGGCGAGCAGCCCACCATCGCCCAGCCGGTCGCGGATCAGGGCGAAGAACCGCGTGCGTTCGCCGGGCTCGACGATGAACTGCGACACCAGCAGGCAGGTGGCCGCATCGAAGTCGGCGGTCGCGGGCAGCGATTCGAGGAAGCCCTCGTGGAACTCGCAGCGGCCTGCGAAGCCCTCCGCCTGCGCGCGCTCGCGGCAGACCTGGAGCATGGCGGCTGAAGGCTCGACCGCGGTGAAGCGCCAGCCCGGGAACCGTTTCGCCAGGCGTGCCATCTCCTGGCCGGTCCCCGCCCCCACGCACAGGATCCGCGCGTCGGGCGGCAGCCCGGCAAGCAACGGCTCCAGCAACAGGTACAGGCAGTCGCGGATGGCGGCGGTCCGCGCCCATTGCCGGTCGTAGCCGGCCGCCTGCTGGTCGAAGAGGGAAACGATCTGCGCTGGCTGCATCCGGTCACCTTAGCGCAGCGCCCTGCGCATGCCCAACCGCAGGCAAGGGCATGGCGACGGGCTGCGATCCAGTTCCGGCATATCACCGCTCGTTGTCTGGATCGCGGGCGGTCCGCGCGCCGATGCGCCCGCAACGCATGGCAATCTGCGCCCGTCGTCGGATCCGACACCACATCGCGAGCCACCATGAACCCACTGGCCCAACGCCTGACCGCCCTGCTCCTTGCCGCCATCGTCCTCACGCTGCACGCCGTGCCGGCGAAGGCTGCGGACCGGCACACCTTCGTCCTGGTGCACGGCGCCACCGCCGGCGGCTGGGAATGGAAGCGCGCCGGCCAGGTGCTGCTCGACGAAGGGCACGTGGTCTATCGCCCCACCCTCACCGGCCTGGGCGAGCGCGAACATCTCAACAGCACCGAGGTCGACCTGCAGACCCACATCGACGACGTGGTCAACCTGATCCTGTTCGAGGACCTGCATGACGTGGTGCTCACCGGGCACAGCTACGGCGGCATGGTGGTGACCGGGGTCATGGATCGCATCCCCGAACGGCTGCGCCAGGTGGTGTTCCTCGACGCCGCCGTGCCCGAGGACGGCCAGTCGATCTGGGATCTGTTCGGCGGCCAGGGACAGGACCCCGAACGCTTCAAGGACGGCTTCATGCAGGTGCCATGGGTGCAGCCGGGCGCGCGCCCGCCCTACAGCGTCAAGCATTCGGTGAAGTGCTTCACCCAGCCGGTGTCCTACCGCAACCCGGCCGCGCTCGCCCTGCCGGTGGCCTATGTCGCTTTCGTGCCGGCCGACCAGTCGGCCGAGGAGCGCGCCGGCAAGGACCGCAGCTGGCAGAACGCCAAGGCGCGCGGCTGGACCATCCGCACCTTCCCCGGCGGCCATGTCGCGCACCAGGAAGACCCTGCGGGCGTGGCCAAGCTGATCGCGCAGCTGGCCCGCGACCTGCCGGCCGCCCCGTCCCCGGCGCGCTGAGCGGCAGGTCCCGGCGCCCGCCGGGCCGCGTTACCAGCGACTGCGCTTCATGCGCGCCGGCATGGCGCCCTGCGGCAGCTTGCGCGTGGACACCGCCACGACCACCGCCACCGACAGCAGCGTGGCGGCCACCAGCGCGCCCACCGCCAGCAGGCCGCGGGTCGAGATCGCGGCCTCTGCACGCGCGCGCATCGAACCCATCCGCAATTGCAGCCGCGCGCTGTGGG